>Ga0310786_10002733_pt1 | contig 26519 bp, 23 predicted proteins | sample AusTroGonzalo_MG_FD_203881 | JGI IMG/M metagenome (GOLD analysis project Ga0310786, IMG submission 203881) | Bovine rumen microbial communities from tropical cattle in Woodstock, Queensland, Australia - Gonzalo_03 (v2) (version 2) | ecosystem: Host-associated > Mammals > Digestive system >...
TCGTATTGTTGTGCCCCCCCGCCGCCACGACACCACTGATTGTCAATTGATTTTATATTTTGTCAAATCCAGTGTATTTTCTCAATACTTCCGGAACAATTATTCCGTCTTCGGTCTGGTAGTTTTCTATGATAGCAGCCATGATTCTCGGCAATGCCAGGGCGCTTCCATTTAAGGTGTGGCAAAGCTGGGTTTTCTTGTCAGCAGTGCGGTATCTCAGTTTCAGACGGTTTGCCTGGAAATCCTCGAAGTTGGAAACAGAACTTACCTCAAGCCACTTTTCTTGTGCTGCAGAAAATACTTCGAAGTCGAATGTGAGCGATGAAGTGAAACTTATGTCGCCACCGCAGAGACGCAATACGCGATAGGGGAGTCCCAACTTAATGAGCAGACCTTCTACGTGAGCCTTCATTTCTTCCAAAGCTTCGTATGAATCTTCTGGTTTGCGGATCTGTACAATTTCCACTTTATCGAATTCGTGCAGACGGTTGAGTCCGCGTACATTGGCACCCCAAGAACCAGCTTCGCGGCGGAAACAAGCCGAGTATGCAACATTCTTTATCGGAAAATCCTTTTCGTTGAGTATAACATCGCGGTAAAGATTGGTTACTGGGACTTCGGCAGTTGGGATAAGATAGTAGTTGTCAACTGTTGCGTGATACATCTGTCCTTCCTTGTCGGGAAGCTGACCTGTTCCGTAGCCGCTGTCCTCATTGACCATTAGAGGAGGAAGCACTTCAGCGTATCCTGCTTTTTCTGCTTCGTCGAGGAAGAAGGTTATGAGTGCGCGCTGCAGTTTTGCACCTTTGCCGAGATATACGGGGAATCCTGCGCCAGTAATCTTTGTCCCAAGGTCGAAGTTGATGATGTTCAAGTCCTTGATGATTTCCCAGTGCGGTTTCTTGAACTTGAGTTCTGGAATAGTACCGCCCATTTTTTCAACTACATTATCGTCTTCTCCTTTTCCCATTGGAACCGATTCGTGTGGTGTGTTGGGAAGCAATACCATATAACCATTCAGTTCCTTTTCGGCTTCGGCTTGTTTTGCTTCAAGTTCCTTCACCTGTTCCTTCAATTCTGCAGTCTTCGACTTTGCTTGTTCGGCTTCGTCCTTCTTGCCCTGAGCAAAAAGTTGACCTACTTGCTTGGCTATGGTATTTAATTCCTTAAGTATGTTGTCCTTTGCAAACTGACATTCCTTGCGGCGATCGTCGCAGGCTATAATTTTTTCTACAAGTTCTGTTGCGTCGAAATTCTTAATTTTCAGACGATTGATGACGAAATCCTTGTCGTCGCGTATTAACTTTAATGTAAGCATTTCCTGAAAAATTTAAATCGGGTGCAAATTTATGCAACTTCCATAAATTGCGTGTAAAAAAAATCAAAAATGATACGAAGATTCTAAGTCAAAAAGAATCGTTAACTATTAATGCCTATTTTTTAATAGGTAATAATAGCAATAAAATGTTTGTGTGCGGTTAATTCTTAGAAAATTCCTGATACCATACTGCCTAGGATGTGCATATATCGTTTGAATTGTTCTGATGTCATTTTAGAGTCGGCTCTGCTTAATTTGTCGGATATTTCTGAAGCTTTTTTGCTATATTCTTCGAAATCTTTCAATGCATTTTCAGCGCCAGACATAACTTTGCGTAGAGCTTCAACCGATAAACCTATATAATTTTCATAATCGTCCAGCAGAGAGTCGATTTCTGAATTGTCGGCAGCAGATTTTTCTTGTGAATCTGAATCATCAAACAAAAAGTTGCTGAAAGCATCAACAAAAACATCTAGCATTCCGCCACCATCAATAGTGTCATGTCTTTCATAATGCCAGTTGTCTGAATCTGTTTCTCCAAAATCTTTGAATAAATCGTAGAATGCATCAATAATGTCGTCAACGTAAGTGTCATCATTATTTTCATCAAAAGTGGAATCGCCATTGTCTAGACCGAATATGTTATAGTAGTTCTGTTCGCGTGTCGATTTTGAAGAGAATTTATTCAAATTGTCACGATATGTTCTGTAATCTTTTTTTGAAATCTTATCTTCGATAGCAGAAAAACGCTTCTGTTGGGATGCGCTCATATTCATACTGTACAATACATTCGCTATTTTTGCAGCAAGCTCCATGTCTTTGTCTTTCACGGCATTCTGAAAACAATCAAGATACAGATCCACATCACCGTCATCGTTAGCAATGACAATTGCACCATTAGTAGAGACAGCTTGTAATGCAGTAAGATTATCGTTTGAACCAAGCGCTGTACTAACCGCTACGGTTATAATTACAGCAAATAAAATCAACTTTTTCATAGCCATATTTTTTATAACAAAACCGAAAACAAATTTAATGTTATGCAAATCAACTTATATATAATATTTAGTTAAAACTTTGTAAACAATAATGAAACAAAAATAGGCACATGTTTTTGCTGCAAAAAACATGTGCCTAAAATGATAAATATCGTTTATGCCTAATGCTTTATAGGCTCCAGTATGTCAAATCTTTGATTTTACCTCTCATCACGCCCTTTACATCAACAAGGATTCCGTTTTCTGCCGAAATGCTCTTGAAGTAATCCTCGGTGAGTTCCATGTAAGGACGGTGGTTTACGGCAACTATTATTGCGTCGTACTTGCCAGTCGGTTCCTTCGACATATCAACGCCGTATTCCTTCATAACCTCGTCGTGGTCGGCAAATGCATCTACAACATCGCAATTTACACGGAAATACTTCAACTCGTTGATAATATCAATAATACGCGAATTTCTGATGTCGGTAACATTCTCCTTGAAGGTCATACCCATGATGAGAACTCTTGACTTTGTGATTTCTTTGCCAGCATTGATAATCATCTTTACAACCTTGTCGGCGATGCGAGTTCCCATGCTATCGTTGAGGGCACGACCAGAGTTAATCATACTTGCATGATAACCGAGTTGTTTTGCCTTGTGAAGCAGGTAGTATGGGTCAACGCCAATGCAGTGTCCACCAACAAGACCTGGCGAGAATTTCAGGAAGTTCCACTTTGTTCCGGCAGCTTCCAGTACCTCGTAGGTGTTGATTCCCATGATGTCGAATATGATTGAAAGTTCGTTCATCAAGGCAATGTTGATGTCGCGCTGAGTATTTTCGATAATCTTTGCAGCCTCGGCAACCTTGATTGCGCTTGCGCGGTGTACGCCGGCCTTGATTATTATTTCGTAAACCTTAGCGATGTTCTCGGCAGCTTCTGGGTCGCAACCAGATGTGATCTTCTTTATCTGGGTAAGCGAGTGAGCCTTGTCGCCTGGGTTAATTCTTTCGGGTGAGAATCCAACTTTGAAATCCTGCATGAACTTCAGTCCAGACATCTTTTCGAGAATCGGAACGCAGTCTTCTTCGGTACAACCCGGATATACGGTTGATTCATAAACAACATAGTCACCTTTTTTCAAAGCTTTACCAACAGATTCCGATGCTTTGATTACAGGGGTAAGATCAGGAAGCTTGTGCTCATCAATTGGAGTTGGTACAGCAACGATGAAGAAGTTGCACTGCTTGAGGTCTTCGGCATTGGATGTGAATGTAATGTTGCAACCATCGAATGCTGATTTGTCGAGTTCGTTACTTGGGTCGATATGGTTGTTCATCATAGCAACTCTTTCGGGCTTTACGTCAAAGCCAACGACATTTATATGCTTTGAAAATTCAAGTGCAATCGGCAGTCCTACATATCCAAGACCAATAACCGATAGTTTTGCCTGCTTGTTGATTAATGCGTCGTAAATATTCATAAAACTAAATTTTTAATGTTATCTAATTTTTGACATGAAAGGATGTTCGCAATCCTTCATTGTGTTTACAATTTCTGCGTTTCTAATGTAGTGAACCATTTCGATGCTTGGCTTTGCGTTCTGAATGCCAAAACCGTTGCCAGCAAGTATGTTCTTGTAGCTTTCGGTGTGCAGGTCGGTGAATCCGCCTGTAAATTCTAGTTCATCGCCAGCAATTTGTATCGAACGGTAGGTTGTCTGACCTTTTGCCTTGATGTCGTCGGGCAAATATTCGCTATCGACGCTCAGGAACCAACGTACGCGTGCCTTTTCCAGTTCAAGGTAGCCCGATACCACGTGGTTGTCGCGGTGGTGAACCACAAGCATTTTCTTTTTGCCGAAGATGTACTGCAGCATATCGAAGAAATGTATGCCGATGTTTGTAGCAAGTCCGCCCGACTTTGTAATGTCGCCCTTCCACGAATAGTGGAACCACTTTCCGCGCGAAGTTATGTATGTGAGGTCAACATCGTAGATCTTGTTGGGGTCGCCAGCTTCGATTTTCTTTTTCAGTTCGATGATTGCCGGGTGTAATCGGAGCTGCAGGATATTGTAAATCTTGTGCCCTGTTTCCTTTTCCAGTTCGGAAAGTGCATCGATGTTCCATGGATTGAGCACGAGTGGTTTTTCGCAAATGGCATCGGCACCGTTGAGCAAAGCCATTCTTATGTGAGCATCGTGCAGATAGTTTGGTGTACAGATGCTGAAAATATCTATTTTTTCACCGGAGCCATGCTGTGTCTTGTATACATGGCGTTCGAAGCGTTCTGGTTCTGTAAAAAAGTCGGCTTTCGGGAAAAATGAATCCATGATTCCGACGCTGTCGCTCTTGTCAAGAGCTACGAGCAAATTGTTGCCCGTTTCTTTTATGGCTTTCAGGTGGCGCGGAGCGATGTAACCGCCAACTCCTATTATTGCAAAATTCTTCATTCTATTCTTGTTACTTTTCCGTTTTCCAATTTATATTTCTGTCCGCTTTCGGGACAAGTTGCAAATCCTTCGCTGTCGAACTTGAGCTTGCAGCCGTATTCGCTTACCCAACCCATCTGCCGTGCAGGATTGCCAACTACTAGTGCGTAGTCGGGGATGTTCTTTGTAACAACAGCACCAGCGCCTATCAATGCGTATCTGCCGATGTCGTGTCCGCAAACAACAGTGGCATTCGCGCCTATGCTTGCACCTTGCATTACCAAGGTGCGACGGTAGCAGTCCTTGCGACCGACCGCGCTACGTGGATTTATTACATTAGTAAATACCATCGAAGGTCCGAGGAAGACATCGTCTTCGCAGATTACACCAGTGTAAATGGATACATTGTTCTGGACTTTTACATTTCTGCCCAAAGTTACATCTGGTGATACAACAACGTTTTGTCCGATGTTACAACTTTCACCAATGTTACAACCCGACATTACATGGGAAAAATGCCAAATCTTGGTGCCTTTCCCTATTTTGCAGCCTTCATCAATGACTGCTGTTTCGTGTGCAAAGTATTCTTCCATACAAGAGTGCAAAAGTAACAATTTTTATTAATAAATTTTAATTATATTTTTTTTGAAAAATTAAAAATGCAACTTCTTGTCATTTATATGCGGTAAGATTTAGTCGTTTGCTTCCTTCAGTCGTTCAGCGTTTTCGGCCATGATTAGCTGATCGATAAGTTCCTGAATGTCACCAAGCATAAAGTTCTGCAAGTTGTACATGGTGTAGTTGATACGATGGTCGGTAACGCGTCCCTGCGGGAAGTTGTAGGTGCGGATCTTTGCCGAGCGGTCGCCAGTGGAAACCATGGTCTTGCGCTTCTTCGAAATCTCGTCGAGGTACTTCTGGTATTCGAGGTTGTACAGACGGGTACGAAGTTCCTTCATTGCCGACTCGATGTTCTTCAGTTTCGACTTTTCATCTTGGCAGGTAACTACGATTCCGGTAGGAATGTGGGTAAGACGGATTGCAGAGTAGGTTGTGTTAACTGACTGTCCGCCAGGTCCCGATGAGCAGAATTCATCGCGCTTGATGTCGGCTGGGTTAATCTTGATGTCAACCTCGTCGGCTTCGGGCAATACGGCTACGGATGCTGCCGATGTGTGTACACGACCTTGTGTTTCGGTCTGCGGAACGCGCTGTACGCGGTGAACTCCAGATTCGTACTTCAAGATTCCGTAAACTCCATGTCCGGTAACTGTGAAAACAACTTCCTTGTAACCACCGACTGTACCTTCGGTTGCGCGGGTGATTTCGGTTTTCCATCCTTTGGTTTCGCAGTATTTCATATACATGCGCATAAGTTCGCCTGCAAAAAGGCTGGCCTCGTCACCACCAGCACCGCCGCGGATTTCCACAATGGCATTCTTCTCATCCTCAGGATCCTTGGGGATAAGTAGAAGTTTTATCTTTTCTTCCATCGGATCAATCTTTGCGGTAAGTTCATCGATTTCCATCTTTGCCATTTCACGCATTTCCTCATCTTTCTCGGTCGAAAGTATCGACTTGGCATTGTCGATGTTGGAAATCATGTTGGTATATTCGTCGTAGGCTTCAATAATCGGTTCCAAGTCCTTGTATTCCTTGTTCAACTTTACATATTTGTCCATGTCGGACATTATCGACTGGTCGGTAAGCATTTTGCCAACTTCAATGAATCGAGCCTTTACGCCCTTGAGTTTTTCTAATATTAAGTTGTTTGCCATAAGCTAAAGTTCAAAGTTCAAAAATTCAAAGTTCAAAAGTTTCTGAGTCTGCGACGATGCATGCATCGTCCGTTTAATTATTATTTAGCATTTCAAGAATTTTTAATCCAAGTTTTGTCAGATAGTATTTTTGTCGCGGATGGTGGGGTGTTTCGGGATGAGTCATAGCAATGATGCCTTTATTTAAATTTGGAGTGATAAATTGTTTTATAAAAAGTTGTCTGCTCTGAGGTGAACAGTTGGTGAATAGTTGGAGTTCAGATGTTGAAAGTTGTAAGTTTTTTAGATTAGTTATCAATAACTTATCTTGAGGTGAACAGTTGGTGAACAGTTGGTGAACAGTTGATGATTCCCAGGGTTTTTCCTCGTCTTTCACAACTACGCTGAAAGCGGTAACATAGCTAACATTGAACTCTGCTTCTGGGCTATTGTTTTCTTTGAGAAGTTCTTGGACTTCACTGATGCCGTGGTTGAACATATTTACATAGTTCAATGTTTTCATCATTTCAGCCACTATACTGTTGCGATAGTCGTTCACATGAGGGAAATTCTCAGGACGTGCTTGTCCGTACAGTCCCCCTGGATTCATTATCTCAATATGATTGTCGTACTGGTAAATTCTTGTTGGCATATTCGACTGGTAATCCCTATGCATCACAGCATTCATCATCAATTCACGCAGAGCCTTATACGGATAGTTCAGTACATCCTTTTCTCGAAGAATGCTAACAGATATGGGTCGTTTGGTTACAATACCATCACGAATAAAGTTTTCAAGCAGCGGAAGTGTTTTGTATAGGCATCCGTCAAACCTCCGTTCGTTCAAAATCTCACCAGCATTATTATTTCCTTTGAACCTTACAAATTGTATGTAGGCACCAGGCATATAATATTTGGGGTTCTTTCCGAACATAATGAGTGCAGCGTATGTCGGGCAATTCCACTGTATATTGTAAAGGTGCAACGAGGCAAGCTGTTCCTTTAATGGGCGTTGGTCTTTTGTCAACACATCTGCATCAATGGCTTTTGGCAGATATTCCTTGATTATAATATCCGTATCTATATCATCGATGCTTGCCTCACGGCACGGATAAGTGTCAAAAGTTGGCAAACTTGCAGCACATCTTTCCGACAAAATCCGTTCTTCTTCTGCCGTGGCTATATCTCTGCGGGGACCAATCCTGACAAATGTCCTGCCACGATAACGTACAGGTGTATCAAACGATGGAGTTACTTCTACCACCAGCACATCACCATGTTCTGTTTGTACTTTTTCTGTATTCATAATAGGCAATGGCAAAATATTTCCATCGGAACGGATAGCACTGATTCGCTTCATTAATGCATCATCAACCTTGAGTCCGCTTATCTTACCATCATCGTTGACACCAATCAGCAGATAACCTTTCTTTCGACAGCCAGGAAGGTCGTTGGCAAAAGCGCAGATAGCCTCTTGAAACTTATCCATATTGCCAGTAGATGTAGTTCGCTCGACACGATAACTCTCATCTAATGCAATAATTTCGTATAGTTCTTCTTTTGTCATTCCCTTTATACGCTGTTTCTAAGTTTGCGACGATGCATGCATCGTCCGTTTAATTATTTATTAATAATTAAATTCTCCTTTATCCGATTTAATTGTAAGTTTCTTGCCTTCGCATTTTTCGCAATGTCCGATTACCTTTGCATCGACGCCGAAGCTCTTGCTTATCGAGATTATTTTTTCGGCAATGTTTTCTGGCACATATAGTTCCATGCGATGTCCCATGTTGAATACCTTGTACATTTCGCGCCAGTCGGTACCGCTTTGTTCCTGTATCAGCTTGAACAGCAACGGAGTTTCGAACATATTGTCCTTCACTACATGCAGGTTGTCAACGAAGTTGAGAATTTTGGTTTGAGCACCGCCGCTGCAATGTATTATTCCGTTGATCTGATGCCTGTAATGGTTCAAGATTTCGCGAATTACCGGTGCGTAGGTGCGGGTAGGAGAGAGGACTAGCTTTCCAGCATCGCTGTACGGGTTTTCTAATTTGTCGGTAAGTTTGCATTTGCCTGAGTACACAAGTTCCTGCGGTATGCCGTTGTCGTAGCTTTCGGGATATTTTTCGGCAAGGTATTTGGCAAATACATCGTGGCGGGCAGAGGTAAGTCCGTTACTTCCCATGCCACCGTTGTAGAAGGTTTCGTATTTAGCCAGTCCGTACGATGCAAGACCTACAATCACATTTCTATCACCAATTTTCTCATTGGTTATCAGATCGCTGCGCTTCATACGACAAGTTACGGTAGAATCTACGATTACCGTTCTCACAAGGTCGCCGACATCGGCAGTTTCGCCACCGGTGAGCACAATGTTTACACCAAACTGGCGCATTGTGTCGCAGAATTCCTGTGTGCCGTTTATTATTGCCGAGATAACTTCGCCCGGAATGAGTCTTTTGTTGCGACCGATAGTGGATGACAGCAATATGTTGTCGGTTGCGCCTACGCAAAGCAGGTCATCGGTATTCATTACGATGGCGTCGATTGCAATACCTTTCCATACCGATAGGTCGCCAGTTTCGCGCCAGTACATGTAGGCGAGAGACGACTTTGTGCCAGCGCCATCGGCGTGCATAATGTTGCAGTATTCATCGTCACCGCAGAGAATGTCGGGTATAATCTTGCAGAACGACTTGGGATACAAGCCCTTGTCAATGTTCTTTATTGCATTGTGGACATCTTCCTTTGAGGCCGAAACACCCCTTTGATTGTATCTGAAATTATCAGGCATAATCTTTTTGTTTTGAATTTGCAAAAGTAGATGATTTTTCTAATTCTGGCAAAATAACTTTATAATAAGTGTCATTAATTGTTTTCCTATTAAGATTTTTCATCTAGTTTGTATGTAAAATACTAATCCATCGCAAAAAACCTATAAATAATCATAGAATATGTTTCATTTTTGGCTGGCAATTGAAAATTTGTAGGTCAATCAAAAATTTTATTGTAAATTTGTGCCATACTTAATTTTGTTGAAAATGAGAAATTTGTTTTTATTACTGACATTTGCTACCATATCAATAAATTTTACATTTGCACAGCATGTAAGCATCATAGAGGGAGAGAATATTGCAAAGAACATAATTACGGAACGCTTTCCACAACTTGGAGCAAATCCTGACAATTACAAAATTGTAGATTCGTATTCAGAAGTTTTCAATGGGGAAGAAGTCTTTCATGTGTATAACCTTGAACCTGCAGGATTTGTAATTGTATCGGCAGAAAGGTCAGTTGAACCACTACTTGCATTTTCGCATGAAAGTACTTGTACAGCAAATGGCAGACACCCTGGAGTAGAGTCTGTGCTAAAATCGTATTCAGAACAAATTGAATACGTTATAAAGAACGGGCAAGTTGCCTCTTCACATACAAATGCGGAGTGGGAACATTATTCGGCAGCTATTTTCAATGCACGTGCAGTAAGAACTGTTGCACCGCTACTGATAACAAAATGGAATCAGGGCAAATATTTCAATACAGATTGTCCAGAAGATTTAAGAGGTGCTGACGGACATGTTGTTGTTGGATGCGTTGCAACTGCCATTGCACAGATATTCAACTATTTCAGATATCCAACACAAGGCACTGGCAGTTATGGATACGACCATCCTGATTACGGACATCTAGAAGTTAATTTTGCCGAACAGCATTACGATTACGATTATATGCCAGTAAAGCCAACCGACTACAATGAGAATCTTGCACGGCTTCTGTACAACATAGGCGTTTCTGTTGACATGAACTACGGTCCCAATGGCAGTGGCATGAACAATCACAAAGGAGCCTATACCATGCGCAACTACTTCGGCTACAGCGATGATGCACGCTATATATTCAAGGATACTCTGCCAACAGTAATTCCCGATAACATTGAAAATGATACGGTAATACCAGACACAATATGGAACGGCATATTGGTCAATCATCTTGACAGAAAGATTCCGCTTTATTATGCAGGCTGGGGCGACTACGAATATAATAGTGGACATGCTTTTGTTTTCGATGGATACAGCGATTCCACTCGCTACCATATCAACTGGGGTTGGGGAGGCTCGTATGACGGGTTCTTCACTATAAGCAACCTTTCGCCAGGTGGCTCGAATTTCCGCCTTGCGCACGAAGTAATTATCAATGCTACGCCAAAGTATGAAACTCCGGCTTGTGATGGTCTCAAGGAAATAAATTTTTACGAGGGCATTATTGAGGACGGAAGCGGACCACTGATGGACTATGCAGCAGAAAGCGACTGCTCGTGGTTGATAACGCAGCATGATTCAGTAAGCGGATATATCGTTACAATTCATAAATTTGACATTGATGAGACCGACAACATAATAATTTACGAAGGTGACAACGAAGATGCTCCAATAGTGGCTAGTATTTTCGGTAGCGATACGCCAGATGCAAGCTACACGGTAAATTCAACATCAATGTTAATAAGGTTCATATCAGATGAAACTGCTACTGGTGACGGATGGCAGATTTCATACGAGCCAATAAAGCCGAAATTCTGTAGAGGACTGACAACCCTAACCGAACCAATAGATACGATTACAGATGGAAGCGATAGATGGGACTACAGCAACAATACAAGCTGCAGTTGGAAGATTAGGCCAGAAACAACCTCAAATTTTACGTTTGAGTTTCTTGAATTGGACACAGAAGAAGGCAATGATTTTGTAAAAATTTTGCGCAACGGAAGACAATATGCAGAATTTTCAGGCAATACACTTCCCGAACCAATAAGTTTTGATGGAGAAAATGCTACGATTGTATTTTCGACCAATGCTTCGCAGCGTGCCGGTGGATTCAAGTTGGCATATAGGGTAGGGGAACCATTAGGCATAAAAAATCTTGAAAGTGATGCCATTTCTGTTTATCCAAATCCAGCAAGTACAGAAATAAACATAGAGGGAGAAAACATTTCTTTAGTTTCATTGTATGATATTACAGGCCGGTGTGTTTCCGAAACAGAAGTGCAGTCGGGTATACATATTATAAACGTTGCAAACCTAGCTAATGGTACATATATCGCAAAGATTATCAGCGCAAATGGCAATTGCACTATGAAGAAAGTTTTGATAAGCCGATAATTTCTGATGTGCAAAATAGAATACAATAAATAGTTTTGCCAGTATTGTATCGAATGATATAAATAGGAAAATGTGTATTTTTGCAAAAAAATTATATTATGCTTGAAATCTGGAAATCACACGAGTTGAAAGTTGTAGGCTTCGAAGGCGAAAAATTGCTGTTCGACGCTGCTGAGCACGGAACCATCGAAGTTGAAAACATCGACCTCGTGAAAAAATACGAAATTGGCGAAACCGAAAGCATTTTCCTCTACATCGGTCCCGACGGCAACGTCCACGGCTGTATGGGAAGTCCGTATGTGGGAATCGGTGAATTCGGAAGCCTTACCTGCGTCGCCAACACCAAGTACGGTTCGTTCCTCGACTGGGGAATCGAAAAGGACTTGTTCTGCCCGTTCAAGGAGCAGAAGGTAGACCTGAAGGTCGATGAGGACTACATAGTGTATGTCTATCTCGACGAGGCCACCAACCGCGCAGTTGCAAGCACCAAGTACGAAAAGTACATCGACGAGAGCGAACGCCCGCAGTTTGACGAAAACCAGAAGGTTCACGCGCTGGTAACTCGCCGCACAAGCCTAGGCTACAATCTGATAGTCGAAAACAAGTATCTGGGAATCCTGTACGCAAACGAGGTTTTCTTGGAACTGCATTCAGGCGATGAGGTGGATGTGATTGTGAAGAAAGTCCGTGACGACAACAAGCTCGACCTCCGCATGTTCCGCAACGACCACGAGGACATCGGTAACTTCGAGGACAAGATTGTAGCCTACCTCAAGAAGCATAAAGGCGAGATGAACATCTGCGACAACAGCAGTCCCGAACTGATATACAAGACCTTCGGTATCTCGAAGAAGAATTTCAAGAAAGCCTTGGGCGCATTGTATAGGAAAAGAATGGTGGAAATTGGAGAAAAAAATGTAAAATTGGTGATTTGATGATTCGATAATTTGAAAATTTGATGATTCGATGATTTTGTAACAACGCAGTGCCACGTCGCTGAAAAAAAGGATTTTGCAATGACATATAATATAACAGACGAACAATTAAACGAAATAGTTAAGCGTGCGGTTCAAAAGGCATTGGAAGAACTGCAGGTTGCGCCTGTTTTGTGTGAACCAGTGCCCGAATATGGCAAGAAATCTACGGAAGTACCCATTTCGCAAGCCGACGACGACCTTGCCGAAAGGACAATGGAAACAATGGCACAGAACCTTGAGACACAAAACAATCCCAAGATTGGCATTTTCTGGTATTCGCCAGTCAACAAAAGTCTGTTTGGAGTTATTGCAATAGACAAGGATTCGTATTCAAAGCCGAATGCTGGCGGAGGACTGATTACCTGCAAGGAACTTCACGAAGATGTATGGAAACGGAATCAGCAAAATGACAGAAGCTTTTATGTTGGCGATTATAGGCAAACACCGCGCGGAAGTGTCTTTTATAGTCCAGATGAAGATAAATTTTATATAATGGTTGGCAGTTGGATAAACGAAAATCCTGATGCCATTGACCTTATCATAGACAGGTATGATCTAAATAATTGTAATGTAGAAGTAAAAATTTCAATACATTGGGAAATTGGAATGGGATGGGAAAACAAATGATAATTTACGATTGTGGAATTATGAATCGCGGTAATTGTCAATGTACAAGATAAAAACGGAAAACAAAGGATGAAAAACGAGAAACAACAGGCCACGGCGGCAGCCGCTTTCGCTGAAAGATGGAAAGGACGAGGTTACGAAAAGGGAGAATCTCAACTATTTTGGACTGAACTTTTGACAGAGGTCTTTGATGTTGATAATCCGAGCGAGTTTATCCGTTACGAGGAGCAGGTGAAAGTTGACAAGACCAATTTCATTGATGGGCATATTCCTGCGACAAAGGTTCTTATTGAGCAAAAATCATTGGGTAAGGATCTGCGTAAAGGCTCGGTGCAGAGCGACGGTTCTGTTTTAAATCCTTTCCAGCAGGCAAAACGCTATGTAGCCAATATGCCGCTTTCGCAACATCCACGATGGGTAGTCACTTGTAATTTTGCCGAGTTTCTTGTTTATGATATGGAGCAGCCGAATTGTGAGCCGGAGCAGATTCTTCTCGAAAATCTTGGCAAGGAATATTACCGTTTACGTTTTCTGGTTGATGTCCGCAGTGAACATCTTACTCGTGAGATGGAAGTCTCGATGAAGGCTGGCGAAATTGTGGGAGTGATGTACGATGCCTTGCTGAAGCAATACGGAGACAATTCACCTGAAACATTGCGGTGGTTAAATATTCTTTGTGTTCGTCTTGTGTTCTGTCTGTATGCCGAGGATGCCGGAGTTTTTACACGCGACCAATTCCACGATTATCTGGTTCATTATGAAGCTGACGATATACGCAATGCCTTGATTCGGTTGTTCGAAGTGCTGAATACGCCATTGGACAAGCGTAGCAAATATCTGAAAGACGATTTGAAAGCATTCCCGTATACCAATGGTGGATTGTTCGAAGGTGAAATTGAAATTCCACAATTTACAGATGAGCTGAAACATATATTGTTGCAGAATGCTAGCCTCGATTTTGACTGGAGCGAGATTTCTCCGACTATATTTGGTGCTGTTTTTGAATCTACTTTGAATCCCGAAACTCGTCGTAGCGGAGGTATGCACTATACTTCTATCGAGAATATACATAAAGTAATCGATCCATTGTTCCTCAACGACTTACGAAGCGAACTTGATGCTATTCTGGAAGAAAAAGTTGAGAAGCAGAGGCAGAAAAAACTTTTGCAGTATCAAGACAAGTTGGCATCGTTGAAGTTTCTTGACCCAGCATGTGGTAGTGGAAATTTTCTTACCGAAACATATTTGTCGTTGCGAAGATTGGAAAACGAGGCGATACGCGAACACTACCACGGGCAAATGATAATGGGTGAGTTTCTTAATCCGATAAAGGTTTCCATCCATCAGTTTTATGGCATAGAAATCAACGATTTTGCAGTAACTGTTGCAACAACGGCACTTTGGATTTCCGAAGCGCAGATGCTGGCTGAAACCGAGAAGATCGTACATCACGACATTGATTTTCTTCCATTGAAAAGTTATGCCAACATAAAGGAGGGCAATGCGTTGCGCCTTTCGTGGACAGAGTGGGAAACTAACGAGCATAATCCTATTGTAATAGCAAAGAAATCAAATATTTATCCAATTGGTGAATCTCAAATAGATGTAGTCGCTGAGCCTGTTGTGAAATATGGTGAAGTTGACATTTACAGTGAAGAAATTAGCATACGCGCAACAGCACCCAAACCGACAACTTATCATGTGGAATTCGATTATATTATGGGAAATCCGCCGTTTGTGGGATATTCACTTCAGAGCAAAGAACAAAAAGATGATTTGGTAAATGTGTGTGTTGGATGTGGCAAAAATATTGATTATGTGGCAGGTTGGTATTACAAGGCGGCAAAGGTTGTTCAAAATGTAAATACTCATGTTGCTTTGGTGTCAACGAATAGCATAACTCAAGGCGAACAAGTAGCTTCTATTTGGAAAAATTTAATAGATTTGTATGGGATACATATTGATTTCGCTTATCGTACATTTCGTTGGGATAGCGAAGCGACACTAAAAGCTCATGTGCATTGTGTTGTTGTTGGATTTAGTAAACAAAGTGAAAATCAGAATAAACCTAATTATATTTTTGATAACGAGAAAAAAATTATTGCAAGTAATATTAATCCGTATTTGATTGATGCGCCTTCCATATTTATTGATAAGAGAAAGAAACCTATTTCAGATGTTCCTGAAATTCAGAAAGGAAGCATTCCTGTTGATGATGGAAATCTTATAATAGAGGCAGAAGAGTATGATGATTTCATAAAAAGGGAGCCTAATGCGACGAAGTTTATTCATAAATTTGTTGGTGCAAAAGAGTTTTTACACAATTTGCCTCGTTATTGTTTGTGGTTGCTTGATGCTTCTCCAAATGAAATAAACCAGTTGCCTATTGTTCGAGAGCGAATAAAAATGACAAGGAATTTCCGATTATCAAGCACTAAAGAAGCAACTAGAAAATATGCAGATTTTCCAACTCGTTTTATGGAAATTCGACAGCCTAAAACCAATTATATTCTAATTCCTAGCCACACATCGGAGCAACGTCGGTACATTCCAATGGGATTTATGTCGCCCGAAATTATATGTAGTAATGCTAATCTTATGATTCCCAATGCTACATTATATCATTTTGGAGTGTTGGAAAGCAATGTTCACATGGCATGGATGCGGGCGGTGTGTGGACGATTAGAAATGCGTTATCGTTACTCAAATGATATAGTCTATAACAACTACCCATGGCCATCACCAACAGATGCTCAGAAAGCAAAAATTGAACAGACAGCACAAGCTATCCTTGATGCAAGGGCAAAATACCCTAATAGTTCTTTGGCTGATTTATATGATGAACTTACAATGCCACCGGAGCTTCGCAAAGCTCATCAGGACAACGATCGTGCGGTAATGCAAGCGTACGGTTTTGATGTAAAGTCGATGACAGAAAGTAAATGTGTTGCAGAATTGTTTAAAATGTACCAAAAATTAACAAAATAGTTTTTGTTGTAATCTAAAATCGTAAATCAACTTGGATTTAAAGGAACAAATAAAGGATAGGACAAAGAAAATAGGTCTTGATGTAATAAAAATGGTTGGTGATATGCCTGCTGGAAATATTGCATTGAGGGCTGTTTCTGCTCAAATTGTAAGATGTGCAACATCAATCGGCGCAAATTACAGGGCTGCTTGTCGTGCTAAATCCGATGCCGATTTCCTGAACAAATTAAAGATAGTAGAAGAAGAAACTGATGAAACATTATATTGGTTGGAAATTTTAGAAGATGGGAATTTTGTTGATTCCAAAAGCCTTGATGAATTGAAGAAAGAAACAAATGGAATTCTTTCGATAATTGTCGCGTCAATTAGAACTGTAAAAAATCGCATTAATCCCAAATCCTAAATCATCAATCCCAATCAATCTAAAATCTAAAATCGTAAATCATCTTATGGGAAACATTGTAGCAATAGTAGGAAGACCGAATGTTGGAAAATCGACATTCTTCAACAGACTGATAGAACGCCGCGAGGCGATAGTGAACGATGAAAGCGGTGTAACACGCGACCGCCTTTATGGACATTGCTTCTGGAACGGAAAGACATTCTCCGTTGTCGATACCGGCGGATATGTTGAAAATTCGACCGATGTGTTCGAGCGCGAAATCTCCAAGCAGGTGCTGATCGCCATCGAGGAGGCCGACGCCGTAATGTTTATGGTTGATGTCGATATGGGTCTCACCGATCTTGATGTTGCCGTCGCAGACATTCTCCGTTCATCGAAAAAGCCTGTTTTCCTAGTTGTTAACAAGGTCGATTCGAACAAGAAGATTGTCAATAGCTACGAGTTCTACAACCTCGGGCTTGGCGAATTGTATTGCATTTCGTCCATAACAGGCACCGGCACTGGCGAATTGCTTGATGCCGTTGTCAAGGCTTTGCCCGACAAGCCCAACGACGAGGAACTTGACCTTCCGCGCATTACTATTGTCGGTCGTCCGAATGTTGGCAAGTCGTCGCTTACAAATGTGCTCATAGGCGAGGAGAGGAACATTGTAACCAATGTTGCCGGTACAACCCGCGATTCCATAAACACACGCTACAACAAGTACGGCTACGACTTTATGCTTGTCGATACAGCAGGTGTACGCCGCAAGAGCAAGGTTTCCGAAGATTTGGAATTCTACTCGGTGATGCGCTCTATCCGTGCCATCGAAAATTCCGATGTCTGCCTGCTGATGATTGACGCCGAGCAGGGCTGGGAGTCGCAGGACCAGAACATTCTCAACCTTATCCGCAAGAACAAGAAGGGCATTGTCATCCTTGTAAACAAGTGGGACCTTATAGAGAAGGACAGCAACACGCTCAAGGAATACCGCGAGTTCATCCAGGAAAGGATTGCTCCGTTCAACGATATTCCGATTCTTTTCATCTCGGCACTCACCAAGCAGCGTATCAGCGATGTGTTAAGCACTGCAATGCAGGTTTACGAAAACCGCATCCAGCGCATCCCGACAGGCAAGCTCAACGAAGTTATGCTCGAGGCAATCGAGAATTTTCCTCCGCCAGCAACCAAGGGAAAGTACATCAAGATAAAGTATGTCACCCAATTGCCAACGCCGACACCGGTTTTTGCCTTCTTCGCAAACCTGCCGCAGTACATCAAGGAACCATACAAACGTTATCTGGAAAACAAGCTCCGCGAGAACTTCAACCTGACAGGTGTTCCTATTGTGTTGGTATTCAGGGATAAGTAGACTATATCAAAGTTAAGGAGCCGACTTTTTTTATTTTACTATCATCGGTACATAGTTTTGCAAGCTCTTGCATAGTTTGTCCATTTTGCGGATGCCTGAAATTGGGGTACATTTCGGACATTGGGAGCAGAACAAACAATCTTTGGCAAATACGTGGATGTGGAACTATAAGATTGTCGGTATCAATTATTGAGTCATTGTAAAATAGTATATCAATATCCATTGTGCGCCCTTGGTATCCTTGTCCAGTTCTGCGTCGTTTCATTTCATATTCAATGGTTTGTGCATTTGAAAGAACTTCTTCTGGATTTTGCAGGGTATATAATTCCACCACAATGTTGGTAAAATATTTTTTATGTGAAAAACCCCATGGCTCCGACAGGTATATTGACGATACTCTGGAAAGTTGTCCGATGCGGTTGTCAATAAGTCTTACTGCTTGCTGTAAATTTGCAATACGGTTACCTAGATTTCCTCCAATTCCAAGGAATACCCGATTCTTACTATTCTGTGCAGTTGTTGCAGATGTTGATTCCATTTCTGTTGGTAAAGACTTTTTTTATAAAGATTCGAAATTCTTCCGACTTCCTGATTTCCCGCAGTGAAGTATTGTTGATATTGCCAAATTTAAAAAATGCGTCTTTGTCAAAACAGCAGGGTACTACATTGCCGTCGAAACATACAACAGAACCAAAAATTGCCCGCCTGCATTTGTTTTTCTGTTTCTTTTTTATTTGTATATTTCCCTCATCATCAATGTTGTATCGCAAATATTTTCTATTTTTTGGAAGAAAATGACTTTGCGATTTGTCGTATATCTGTGCCGTTTTAAGTGTTATTTTATCAATGCAATACTTCTTTTTCAGTTTGTACAAATCATTTATTTCGTGTTCATTGTGAGAAAATACGAGGAATTGCAGTTCTATGTATGGGCGGTCTTTTTTGGGAAGCTGCGAAAGTGCATTCAGGCCATCATATATGTTTTGGACATTTCCTCCAACGCGATATTTGCTGTATGTTTCGTTCGAAAGTCCATCGAGTGAAACAATTATATGGTCGGGTTTGGATTCTTGTATGACACCGATGCTTTGTGCAAGCAATTGTCCGTTTGTCGAAAACATGGTGTGTATGCCATTTGCCCTAGCAAAAGAAATCATTTCGCCCAGATGCTGGCAAATTAATGGTTCTCCTTGAAAATGTAATATTATGTTAATTAGGCTTCTACGGTTGTCGGCAATGAATTTTTTGTATGTGTCGATATCAACAGAGCCGCGTGAGCGTTTTAGTTGTCCTTTGCCTGACGGACACATCTCGCAAGCAAGATTACAAAGGTTTGTAGGTTCGTAGCTTACAAAGCTTGGAGGAGGTACTTTTGATGTAAACCACCCACATCTGTACTTCCAGTAAAATATTTGTAGTCGGCAAACATTCAATAGTTTTGATAGCGAAATGTATTTTATGTTTTTCAGAAACATTTATCGAAAAATATATGACTGCAAATATAACTAAATTTTCGTATGGCATGTTTTTGTATGTTCAATAGCATATATCATAAAAATTTTCAATATGTAAAGTATAGTTTCAATTATTGTTATTAACTTTGCAAAGTATATTGATAATAAATATTTTTTTATGAAAAAGATTGCTTTAATTGTAGTTTTATGTGTTTTATCCACATTGGGAATGTTTTTTGTGTCGTGTAATAGCAATGCCAAGGAAGCAAAGGAAAAAATAGAGGCCTTGGAAAAAGCTTGCAAGGATGGTGACAAAGAAAAGGTTTTGAATTTGGTAAAGGAAGTGGAGGAGAAATTGGGGGAAGCAAAATTGGATGCTATCGATGGCGGTGGTGCAGATGCGATTGAGGATGCGGAGAAAGATGAAGCCAAAATGTATGAAATATTAAAGGATTGCAAGTGCGTAACGGAAAAAGATTACAATGATGTTATTGAACCTATAAAGAAAAAGTACCAAGAGAAAGAAGATGAAGCTTTTGGAAACGAAGGAGTAGAATAGAATCTTGTCAGCTTTTTATTCTTCCATTTTATTACGCAAATATTGAATCCTCATTAATAGAATAGAATTATGAAAGTCATTAATTTAGGAGGCAAAGGCAGCTTGCTTGACCAGTTTTTGTCGGAAGTGCGCGATGTGCAAATCCAGCAGGAAAGGATGCGTTTTCGCAATAACATTACTCGTATAGGCGAAGTAATGGCATACGAGATAAGCAAGCGTCTGCCATTTTCAGACGAGGACATTATTACGCCTCTCGGCATTGCAACAGTGCCTACTATCAAGGAGCAACCTGTTTTGGCTACAATACTTCGTGCAGGATTGCCTATGTACAAGGGGTTCCTTAACTTTTTCGATCATGCCGACAGTGCTTTTATTGCTGGTTACCGCAAATATGACAAAAATGGCAAGTTCGAGGTAAAGATCGATTACATTACTTCTCCGTCCATCGAGGATAGGATTGTGATACTTTGTGATCCAATGATTGCAAGTGGTGGAAGTATAGAGTTGGCCTATAAGGGATTGCTGGAATATGGAACGCCAAAGCATGTTCATGTTGCATCTGTGATTGCAAGCCGCGAAGGTCTGGAATACATAGAAAGGGTATTGCCCGAAAGCATGGTAACGGTATGGACAGGTGCTATTGACGATGAACTTACCGTAAAATCGTACATCGTACCGGGAATAGGTGATGCAGGAGACTTGGCTTTCGGTGAAAAGACGGAATAGTTGATTCTGGCGCGACAAAGGATTTGCACATAATTTACCGATTAACAGAATGTACAAACAAGTATCCAGCAATGCCAAGTAAACCATGGGAACCAGGAATTTAGAATTATAAAAACAAATGAATAAACACAATTTATTGATTATTATTTTTGCTTTTGCAATTGCTTGTAGTCTTTTCTCATGTAACGAAAAGAAAGATGACCAAAAGTCAAAAGCGGAAACAGTTGATAAAAAAGACGATCCAAGTACTCAGTTGGTAAATGTTCCTGATAGTGATACACTTACCAAAATTTATGATTATTCTGTAACAGGTACATTCGACAACGGTGCAACTAGGGTGGTGAAGTTTTATGATAAAAAAGATACTACCCAGTTGAAATACGAAAAACATTATTACCCAAACGGAAGTATTTGTATTGAAGGTCCTCTTGATAGCGATGGTTTGCGTGATGGTCGCTGGATGGCTTGGTACGATTGTGGGAAAATCTGGAGTGAGGGAGATTATACGCACGGTCTGCGAAATGGCGAAAACAAGGTATATTATGTCAACGGGCAGGTGCAGTATAATAAGAAATATGTGAATGATACAGCCGAAGGCAATTGGACCTTCTATTTGGACGATGGAACTGAGGCTATGCGAGTTGTATATGAAAAGGGCAAGGTAGTAAAGCAGGAACAGCTAATCAGTGCCGACAGTTTAAGAAATCTTTCACGTTGACTTAATTTATAATCATATATTTTTGCAATCAGAAAATTTAAAAACAAAATACAGATGAAAAGATTCACACTCTTGCTGTTCGCATTGATATTAGGCGTTGGAGCAGCATTTTCGCAGGGTATGGCACTTTCCGACAAACTGCCAAACGACCCTAAAGTAATTGTAGGCAAACTAGACAATGGTCTTACCTACTACATTAGACAGAATTCGGTTCCCGAAAACCGTGCAGAACTTACGCTTGCTGTGTATGCCGGTTCTGTTCTCGAAACAGAGGAACAGCGTGGTTTGGCTCACTTTACCGAGCACATGGCGTTCAACGGAAGTACACACTTCAACAAGAACGAACTTGTAAAATACATGGAATCAATAGGTATGCAGTTCGGCAGTGAGGTTAATGCTTACACTTCGTTCGACGAAACCGTTTATGGTATCAAGGTTCCGACCGACAACAACGAATTCATCGACAAGGGCTTGCTCGTACTTTACGACTGGGCTCACGAACTTACGATGGACGATGATATGATTAACGATGAACGCGGTGTCATCCACGAGGAATGGCGTTTGAGCCAGGGCGCACAGGAACGCGTACAGAACGAAATGCTCAAGGCTTTGTTCAACGGTTCAAAGTACGCAGAACGTCTGCCGATAGGCCTTATGGAAGTTGTTGACAACTTCGACCCGAAGGTAATAAAGGATTTCTACAAGACTTGGTATCGTCCAGACCTTATGGCAGTAATCGTAGTTGGTGATTTTGATCCGGCCGATATGGAAAACCGTATCAAGAATCTGTTCTCGCAGATTCCAAAACCAGTAAATCCCAAACCACGTCCAACCGAAATCATTCCCGACCACAAGGAAACAATCGTAAAGCTTGCTAGCGACCCCGAATGTCCTGCAACTATGGTTGAGATTTTCTACAAGCACCCACAGACCAAAACTGTTACTGTAGCAGATGCACGCCGTGATATGGTGTCATATCTTATGTCTCAGATGCTTTCGGCACGTTTCGCTGAAATCGCCTTGTCGCCAAATCCTCCTTTCGTGCAGGCTGCTGGTGCATATTCACCATTTATGGGCGGAAAGGATGCATTTATGAACTTTGCAATGCTTCAGAACGATAATATTGAAAACGCAATTAGAGTTCTTGCTACCGAAAACCAGAGAATGATTCAGCACGGCTTTACTCAGACCGAACTCGACCGCGCAAAGAAAGACATCCTGAAGGCGATAGAAAAGCAGTACAACGAGCGCGACAAACAGAAATCGGAAAGCTACATCAACGAATACAAGGCTAACTTTATGCCACCTCATTCAGCATACATGAGTGCAGAATACGAACACGATCTTTACAACAAGTACATTCCCGAAATTACTCTTGAAGAAGTTAACAACTATGCTTCTACAATGATTACCGATGAAAACTGCGTGGTATTTGCAATGGCTCCCGAAAAGGCAGGTTCTAAGCTTCCGACCGAAGCTCAGTTGAGAAAGGCTTTCGAGGAAGCAAACCAGACCAGCACCGAACCATACGTCGACAAGGTTGCCGACAAGCCTCTCGTTGATGTTCTCGGACCAAAAGGTAAGGTTGCTAAGAAAGAAGTTAACAAGGATTTTGGCTACGAAACTTGGACTCTCAAGAATGGCGTAAAGGTTGTTTTGAAGCACACCGACTTCAAGGCAGACGAAATCACAATGACTGCAAAGAGTGAAGGTGGTTATTCTAAACTTAGCGCAAAGGATGCTCTTACAGCAAAATGTATAGTTGAAGTAATGGAAGAAAGTGGTCTTGGCAACTACGATGCAACCGAACTCCAGAAATACCTCTCTGGCAAGAATGCTCACGTATCGCCATACATCGGTGAAACCGAAGAAGGTTTTACAGGCAGTTGCGATGTTGAAGGCTTCGAAACTATGCTCGAACTTGTAAACGCCTACTTCACTCAGCCAAAATTCAACGAAGATGCATTCAAGTCGTACATTGAAAAGCAGAAGGGCGTACTTGAAAACGAAAGCCTCGACCCGCAGACCGTATGGCAGGATTCTATGAGATGGATTATGTCCAACTACAGCGAATACCGCAAACCTATGACACCAGCTATGCTCGACGAAGTAAACTTCAAGAATATGAGCAAGTTCTACAAGCAGCGTTTCAACGACCCATGCAACTTCACTTTCTATTTTGTTGGAAATGTTGATGCTAAGAAGGCAAAACCGATAATTGAAAAATATTTAGGCTCACTCGAAACGGTTGAACGTACAGAAACTTTCGTTGACCTCGGAATTCGTCCTCCTAAGGGTGGAGTTGAAAAGGACGTAAGAAAAGGTAAAGACGACAAGTGCATTGAAATCATTATGTTCCATGGTGATTTTGCTTACAACGCACAAAACAACACTGAAATTGATGCAATATGCAAGATCTTAACAACTAAGCTTCTTGAAGAAATTCGCGAAAAGGAAAGTGGAGTATATTCAATAGGTGCATATCCTGCAACTTCAAAAACTCCGCACGAGACATATTTGGTACAGATTTTCTACAGCTGCGACCCTGCAAGAGAACCAGAACTTAAGGAAAAGATTTTCAACGTGATAAAATCTATCCAGAATGGCAACATCAACGATGAAGAAATTGCTAAGGTTATAGAAAAGAAGAAACGTGAACACGAAACGGAAGTTAAAGAAAACAGATACTGGAGAAATCTTGTAATTGAGCTTGTAGAGGGCGACATTACTCCCGAAGAGGCTAATAGTGAAGATGCACGCATAAACGGCATCAACAAGGATCAGATGGTTAAGGCTGCTGAAAAATACTTCAAGTTCGACAGCTATGTAAAGGTAAGACTTGTTCCAGAAAAATAGGAGATGATAATCAATATCCAGTATAAAGTGCGTCATTGGCGCACTTTTTTATTGGATATAATAATTTGGAATGATATTTGGAAATATAAGGCTTTGTTTATTTTTTGTAGGATTGATTATGAAAACAAAAATTGTAGCAATAGCAATAATGGCAATGCTTGTTTTACCATTCATTGCGAAAGGACAAGAACAAGACTCTACAACAAGTAAAATTTATATGCAGGAGCCTGAAACAAAAGCTTATTCATTTGATATGGCTTCTAGAAACGAAATATCAGTGAGTGTAGGAACAATATCAGGCTTCGGTGCTGTATTCGATTTTTTCAAGGTACTTATTGAAGGCATTGGAAATAGTTTTTCCCACAAAGGAACTGATACGAAGTTTATTGGTACATACGGCATTGACTACTATTATCAAGTAAACAAATGGTTCCGACCAGGAGCAAAATTTGTTTATGAAGGATTAAGCACAACTGTTACCGATAGTACTGGCATTGTAAATAAATACTACACATCTACAATATCACTAATGCCTAGTGTGCAGTTCACTTACTTAAACAAAAAATATGTAAAGCTGTATTCTGGATTTGACATCGGTATAACCAACTTATCGGACACAAACAAGGCAAATTCAAATTCTTCGACGATATTGGGACTAAACATCACTCCTATTGGTATTAGAGTTGGAAACGAACATGTTTTTGGAGTAATAGAAACAAACATCGGAATGGATGCCTTGATAAAAGGCGGAATTGGAGTACGATTCTGAACATAACAAAAAAGGTAGCTGATGCTGCCTTTTTTGATTTATAAATATTGTTGTCCGGTAAATTCTAAAAACGAAGCCTTTTTATTAGTAACATACTGATATACAAGTACGACTTTGCTGAGAAAGAAAAGTAAGCCCCCTAAAAAAGTGAAAGTTGGTCCGGAGCTCTTTCTGACGTATGCATAAATTTTTCACATTCCTTCTCGGGATTTTCTAAATACCTGTAAAGGTCTATGTAGTACATTAGCATCTGATTGATCATGGCAGTCAGGTTTGAGAAGCTCCATGACCGCTTTACATTGTGCTTGACTACAGAAATCAGCAGGTTTGCAATTAATGTGACCCAAATCTGAGACTTTATTGCATTTACACTGTCACCATAGAAGTATTTCAAAGGGAAGTTCTGCTTGAGCTGCTTGAAAATGAGTTCAATCTCCCATCTTCTGCGGTATATCTCAACAATTTCCTCTGCCGGCAGTTCAAAATTGTTGGTCAGCAGCGTAATCGACTTTTTCTTCTCTGCATCCCACCATTCGATTTTTCGTGACTTGTGACGGATCTCTTCCTTTACGAACTCAACTATGGCCTCATGACATACGACAAGCCCTTCTGCATTGACGGTGTAATGGCTATTCTGCGTCCTGAATGTCAAGTTTCTTTTCATTTTTGTAACATAGAACACACCGTTGCGCGTCATCTCCTCAAATTTTGCATAGTCAATGTACGCCCTGTCGATAGCAAGGAACGAACCCTTTGGAAGCTGCAGTATCTTGAGCATGAAGTGGTCATGAGTGGCGGCAGAAGTATACCTGACAAGATATGGGACTGCTTCCTCGTATTTCATTACGGTATGCGCCTTTATACCTCCTTTCTTCTTTCCATGCCTGGGATTGCGTCCTGCCCCCTTCAGTATGTCTGAGAACAGCGTGATTGTCGTGGAATCCATAATATGCAAGCATCTCTCCCACGCGTAGTTGCGCGTGCTGTCCGTTAAACTCGACTTATATTTGCTGTACAGGCTGTAGTAGATGCTCTCGAAAAAGCTGCTGCGGCGGCGATTGTTGGCTTCGCTTAGCGTACTGCGCCTCGCCACATAGCTGATGCCAAGATGATGGAGCTTGTTCGCCTCTGACATCAGTCCTATAACCATCTCTCGCAGAGAGTCATAATGCTTTAACACTGCGAACAGGAAGACCACGAGATGTGTCCAGCCGTCAAATTTCTTAACATATCTTTCGTGGCCACCTTTAAGGCTGATTTTCTGAACTTTAGACTTGTCGATTAATTTTATTATCTGCGCATATAGCGGCTGTCCGGTAAAATTTGTATTTTTGCCCATGTTTTATGGTTTTTAGCAAGACAAAAATAAAACAATGGGCTGACTCTTTTCGGAAATCAGCCCAATTTTTTTGTCCTATTCAAAATATTTACCGGACACTAATAATT
>Ga0310786_10002734_pt1 | contig 26517 bp, 26 predicted proteins | sample AusTroGonzalo_MG_FD_203881 | JGI IMG/M metagenome (GOLD analysis project Ga0310786, IMG submission 203881) | Bovine rumen microbial communities from tropical cattle in Woodstock, Queensland, Australia - Gonzalo_03 (v2) (version 2) | ecosystem: Host-associated > Mammals > Digestive system >...
CGAACTGCTGGTGCAGTATTTGACCTCAACCTTGCTCACACTGTACCGTGGCGCAATGGTCGTTGCTCTTGCTCCGCTGTAACCGGAGGATATGAGTACGCCTTTGCCGTTGGTAAAACTGAAACCTGCCTTGTCACTCTTCCACGAATTGCTGGCATCCGTCCATGTTTTGGAGGTGAACGTATAGGTGTCTGTCTGCTCGGTGCCGCCGACAAGTGTTGCGAACACAGCGTATAACACATCGCCTTCACTCACCTCGTCCCCGGCTTGCACGAACTCAGGCGCCTGCGTTTCGCTGGCGTAGCCCGACTGTCTGCACCATCCGACGAACACCTGTCCGTTTCCGCTCGACTGGGGTGTCGTCGCCGGCAGCACTGCTTTGCCTCGCGATGAGGTGGTGGCAAACTCTTCGCCATTAACCATCCATTTCAACTCAAACGGCTCAACGGCATCCTCTATATATGTGAGGGTAATCAGACTCCCGCTCTTGGCGATCTCCTTCAGCGGTTTGCCACTCACGCCCTCCCATGAGTTCGTGGAGCCGTACGGCCACACGTTCTTTGTGCCATAGCCATCACCTATCTTCGTGCCCGAAGGGATAACCAAGGTGTAGTGCGGACTACCGTTTGAAGTCAGATTAGGGCCGTTGCTTAACCACAGCGAGGCGTTGAAGTTCACCTTCCAGATCAGCATCCCTGATGCCGGCAGATACGCATCCCATCCGGACTTCTGGCGGTTCTCTATATAGTAGTTCATGCCGCTCTTCACAGCGCTCTCCAATGTGCCGGAAGCGTTGATCTGATAGACATTATGCTGCTGCGTCCCGTTTGGATATAGCGTCAGGTTTGCGCCATACTGACCGGGGTTCTCGGGCGTAAGCCACCCCATGAAGTATTTCTCCCATGCGCTGTAGTTCGGCGGACAATGCCCGTTGCCGTTATACGCACCGCCGTCCATCACATCCCATTCGTTGGGCGTCAATTTGTTTGAGTAATTGCTGCCATACGACGTGTCGTAGAAGTCCGGCAGACCGATCACGTGCCCGAACTCATGGCAGAACGTGCCATTACCTGTGAGTGCTCCGCTCTGACCGTCAATCTCTTGCGACATAGCGTAGTTGTCAAGGTACTTGCCATCGAGCTCTGTATCCGATACTGAGTAAACAGAATACAAACCGTAGCCGCTATACTGGATAACGGTCTGAACACTGTAGTTATGTGGCCAGATCGTAGTCGCAGCACCGCCATCCGCTGCACCTTTGCCGGCGTAGATGACATATACGAAATCCACATAGCCGTCGTTGTTCCAGTCGTAGTTGGCGAAGTTCAGACCGGCGTATTGCTTGTCAGCCAGTTTGCATGCCTCAATGACAGCGTCCGTCGCATATTTGTCGTTGCCCTGCGAATCATTCTGACCGTAGTAGCTCTGCTTCTTGCTCAGCGTTACAGGCCCGTACACGTCAAACACCGGCTGATACAGTCCGTTCGACTGATCACGGAAATACTGCGCAGCCGATCCGTAACCGCCATTCACTTGGCAGTTGACGGCATTGATCAGCGAATCCATCACGTCGTGCGTGTGTTCTGCCTTGAACTTCACATCCGAGAAGTTTGCTAAGATCAGCAATCCTCTCGGAGCCGGATACGGACTCAAACTGACATCATTCGTCGCACGGCGTTGCTGTGCAACCATGCGACGGGCACGCAGCTCAGCGCGCGTTGTAGTCTCCGGCACAAACGTCCCTTCGGCATCCTCACGATATATCGTTCCCTCAGCATCCTCGTACCAGTGCGCAAACTCGTCACCGGCGAGAGTTAGTGTCAGAGTGGTGCCGTCAGGCTGCCTGTACTCGTGGAAACCACGACGTGCAGGTACCGCCATCAGCGCTACGCTCATTGCCATCACGGCAAGTAATATGATTAGTCTTTTCTTCATTCGTTTATCGGATGGCTTCCGCCACTTCTTTTGTACTCAGCAGACTCTGTTCGCCTGTGAGCATGTTCTTGAGCATCATCTTCTGTTCTTGTAGTTCGTTGCTGCCGATGATTGCCACGTACGGTATATGTTTGGCATCGGCGTACGCCATCTGGCGTTTCATCTTCACCGCCTCGGGATAGACCTCCACACGCAGACCTCTTCTGCGCAACTCAGTCGCGCACTGCATGGCGAACTTCAGTTCTTCCTCGCCAAAGCAGGCAAACAGCAGTTGCGTCGTGGACTCCAACTCCTTGGGATAGAGATCCAGCTCCGTCAGCACGTCATAGATGCGGTCGGCACCGAAGGATATACCTACACCCGACACATCCGGCAGGCCGAAGATCCCCGTCAGGTTGTCATAACGCCCGCCACCGGTGATCGAGCCCATCTGCACATCCAATGCCTTGACCTCAAAGATCGCACCGGTATAGTAGTTCAGTCCGCGAGCCAGGCAGAGATCCAGTTCAACTGACAAATCACAATTGACAAACGACAAATGATTGAAAATCGTCTCCAACTCCTCGATACCTTTCAGTCCCACTTCGCTGCCGGCAAGGATGGTACGCAGTTGTGCGAGTTTGTCGCGGTTGTCGCCGCTGAGGTTGAGGATGGGCTGCAAGGCGGCTATCGCTTCGTCGCTCAATCCGCGTTCGCGCAGCTCGTCGTTGACTTTCTCCACGCCGATCTTGTCAAGTTTGTCGATGGCTACGGTGATGTCAATCATCTTATCCGGCGCACCGATGACCTCGGCTATACCGGCAAGCACCTTGCGGTTGTTCAGGTGCAGACTCACACGTATTCCCAAGCGGCGATAGACCTCCTCGACGATCTGGATGAGTTCAACCTCAGCCAGCAGACTGTTCGTGCCTACGACATCGACGTCACACTGATAGAACTCGCGGTAACGACCTTTCTGCGGACGGTCGGCACGCCACACGGGCTGGATCTGAAAACGCTTGAAGGGGAACTGTATCGTATCGCGATGCTGCACCACGTAGCGTGCAAACGGGACTGTCAGGTCGTAACGCAGACCTTTCTCCGGAGCCTCAGCAGCTTTCTCGCCGGAGTTCTGGATGCGGAAGAGGAGCTTGTCGCCCTCCTCACCGTACTTGCCCATCAGCGTGGACATCAGCTCCATAGCGGGCGTCTCGATCTGCGCAAAGCCGTAGAGCGAGAATACGTCACGTATCGTGTTGAAGATATAGTTTCTGCGTGCCATCTCCAGTTGCGAGAAGTCACGCGTTCCTTTGGGTATAGCGGGTTTTTGTGCCATTATTCAAATAGTTTCTTATAGATTTTGTCTGTTGCTCCTAATTCGGATTCAACGTATTCACTAGCTTTCTGTCCTATCTCGGCGTGGCGGGCAAGCGCCTCGTCCATCGCGGTGGCAAACTCCGCATAGTTACTTACGCTCTTGCCGCCACCGGCTTCTATCAGCGCGCAGGCTTCGCGGAAGTGCTTGTAGTTCGGGCCGAACAGCACCGGAATACCGAACACTGCCGCTTCTATCGTGTTGTGTATGCCTACACCAAACCCTCCGCCGATATATGCCACATGTCCGTAGCGGTAGATGGACGACAACATCCCTATCGTGTCCACCACCAGCACACGTACGGCATCGAGGTTGTTGATCGTCGCCTCGGTGAAGCGCACGTATCGTCCCTCGAACTGCTGGAAGATATGATGCATGTGCGCCTCGTGTATCTCGTGCGGCGCAAGCACCAGCTTCACGTCGGGGTTCTCCGTCAGGTAACGCGAGAGCAACTCTTCGTCAGGAGGCCATGTACTGCCGGCGATGATCACCTTCTCGCAACTTTCCACAAACCGTGCGACCTGTGGGATATCTTTCGCGCGCTGCGCTATAGCGTGCACACGGTCGAAACGCGTGTCACCGGCCACAGCAACATTATCTATACCATGTGTTTGCAATAACCGTGCCGAAGCCTCGTCTTGCACGTAGATTGCCGTAAATAATCTCAAAATATTCAAGTACGGTTTACCCCACCAGCGGAAGAACGCCTGCTTCTCGCGGAAGATCGCCGAGATGCTGTAGGTCTTCACGCCGCGTTTGTTAAGTTCCTTGATGTATGCCGGCCAGAACTCGTACTTGACGAAGATCGCCATATCCGGTTTGACCACATCCAGAAACATGCGCGCGTTCCTGCGCGTGGCAAAAGGCAGGTACGTCACCGCATCGACCTTGTCATAATCCTTGCGCAGGTTGTACCCCGACGGACTGAAGAACGTCAGCACGATCTGCACCTCCGGCTTCTCGTTACGCAGCCGCTCGATGATCGGGCGCGCCTGCTCGAACTCGCCGACAGACGCTACGTGAATCCATATACGCTCTTGCTTGCTCGACTTATGCGGTAACTTCAGCCGCAGCGCATCCGTCGCCTGACGCTGACCGCGAAACAGCATCCGCGCTTTCCTATGCCCGAACAGCGACGCAAGCCATACTAAAAATATATAAATATGCATTGTTTAAACTAATCACTTTTCACTTTTCACTTTCCACTTTCCACTTTCCGCTAAAAAAAGCCTACAAATATACGATTTTTTTTTGGAATTTCCAAATATTTATTGTAATTTTGTGCGTTTTTTTGAAAAAATGTCAAATATCACGTGTCAAATGACAAATAAAATAGTCATTTTATCTATCGAATCGAGTTGTGACGACACTTCTGCGGCAGTCATCCGCGATGGCTTGCTGCTGAGCAATGTCACCGCCTCGCAATCCGTGCATGAGGAGTTCGGCGGGGTGGTGCCCGAGCTTGCCAGCCGTGCACATCAGCAGAACATCGTGCCGGTGGTCGATGCCGCACTCCGGCGTGCGGGGGTGGACAAGAGCGAACTCTCCGCCATCGCCTTCACACGCGGGCCGGGACTGCTCGGCAGTCTGCTCGTCGGCACATCGTTTGCCAAGGGACTGGCGCTCAGTCTGGATATTCCCCTCATCGAGGTCAACCATCTGCAGGGGCACGTCATGGCACACTTCGTCCATCCTGCCGACTCGATGATTGCAGCCAACCCCAAACTCCAAGGCATTGAATTCAAGCATCCTGCGTTCCCCTTCCTCTGCCTGCTCGTCTCCGGCGGCAACAGCCAGATCGTCCTCGTTGAAAGCCAACAGCCAACAGCCAATAGCCAACAGCCAAAAATGACGATCATCGGTCAGACGATCGATGATGCGGCGGGCGAGGCGTTCGACAAGTGCGCCAAGGTGCTCGGACTGCCCTACCCGGGCGGTCCGTGGGTGGACAAGCTCGCGCAGCAGGGTGATCCTAAGCGTTATCCGCTCGCCAAGCCGAACATCCCGGGCTATGACTACTCGTTCTCGGGACTGAAGACCTCGTTCCTCTACTCGCTGCGTGATCAGATGCGAGCCGAGGGCGTGGAGACTATCGACGAGCTCGCTGCCAAGGTGCCTAATCTCCGCGAGGACTACTGCGCCGCCCTGCAGACCACGGTCATCGACATCCTGATGCGTAAGCTCAAGAAAGCCGCCAACGACCTCGGCATCCGGCAGGTGGCTCTTGCCGGCGGCGTGAGTGCGAACAGCGGACTGCGTGCCGCGATGCTCGATTACGCCAAGCGCTATCACTGGCAGGCATTCATCCCGCCATTCTCGTTCACCACCGACAACGCCGCGATGATCGCCCAGGCCGCCTACTACAAGTTCCTCGACGGCGACTTCTGCCCGATCGACGCCGTCCCCTACGCCAAGACAACGATATAAAGGAAATCAGTATTTGAGTTTATCAAAGAGTTGCGGATAGATCTCGTTATCCAGATCTAATTCTTTTCTAGTCCAATATTGGAAGAGCTGTTCGCGTAGCGGGTCTTTCTCCTGATATGTTTTCATCAGTGAGTCACGAACTGCCCATTGGCGATGCCGCAGATCGGTATATTCATTTATGTAGGCCCTATAGGCATCCTTGTCTGCCGCAATCTTTCTGTCGAACGAACATGGGCGGTTAGCAAGCTCCGTCAGTTGTTCACGTTCGTAGGCTATACGCTCGTCAACGATGGCAATCATTCTTTCGTAGCGTTGCTGCTCGTCATTGCGTTTGTTTAACGAGAAATAAAAGAGAGTACTTGCGATGACAAGCATAACAACTGAGAGCACTACCGGCAGCACCTGCCGCATACGTTTACGGCGCGTAAGTGCTTGGCGGAGGGCGGCTATATTGGCAAACCTGCCATCACGGCAACGGCGAGCCAGAGAGCGTCGTTCAGGAAGAAGAGACGGTATGAGCCTGCCGAGCGAAAGGATGTCGGCACGCGGGTCGTTGTCAACAGGCGAGAGCGTGGAGTCAGTGGCAGAGAGACCGAAGTCGATGAGTTTGACGTTTGCGCCGTTGCGGGTGATGAGGATATTGTCGGACTTGAGGTCATGATGAACGAGTTGCCGGTTGTGCAGATACTCCAACGCATCCAATAATTGCTCAAGTACCCGTTCGCGTGCGGCACGCGATGGCTTGCTTCCGACCCATTCGCCAAGCGTCACGCCGTCAATCCACTCCTGAATAATGCAACGCCCTACTCCTTCTAATTGTTCCAAGCCGTATGTGGCGGCGATGTTCGGGTGAACGAGTTGTACACCTAACTGAAATTCCCGCTCTTGCTGCAGGTGATAATCGGTCAGGTGGGCATATTCAGGTGCAAGCGTCTTGAGCATAAACCGCCGTCCGTAACGCAAGGCGGTATAGATGAGCGTGTGCTTGCGCTGTTGCACCAAGGTGATGTCGCGCCATTCAGTAGAGAACTCGGAGGGAGTGATAAAGCCGGAGGATGATTCAGTCATGGCAGTCATATTTTTCGCACCGTTAGCAACCCGTTTTTAGATCCGGCAACGTACGCTGTGGGCGGATTGTCACCTCGCACAAGGCGGTCGATATACATCGGTTTGCCGATGAGGAAACAGGCCGTCTCAAACCGGTCACCGACGTGCAGCTTGGCATTCTCGGCTTCTGTTACAAAGAAACAGGCGTTTCCCTCGTAGCGGAAGACGCATCGGCGGTTAGGCAGCCATGTCACTTCGATACAGTCACCGGCTTGCAGGTTGTCGATGTTCAGTCCCTCACCGGCGAATGCCTCACTCTCAACATCGGTGCGACTTGCGAGTGCGGAAAGATATGCTTCCCAATCAGCGTAACCGAGGAATTGCGAGAGCAGACAGAGCGTCGTCCGGCGCGTGGTGTCAGCACCGTCGATATAGCCCCACAGCCGTTTGAGTGTAGTAGGCGATATATGTTCGTGCAAGCGTTCCCACACCACTCCGGTCAGGAACTCAAAGTCGTACGGCGTACGGATTCGGCGTTTCACTTCCCGCTCGATATCCATCCGCAAAGCCAATATTTCCGGTGCGTTCTTGTTCATAATCGTTTCCGACTGCAAAGATACGAAAAAAAAACGATATTTGCAAATTTCTTTTCGGTTCTTTTCGGAAGGAACAGAAAAAAAGAAACTTTTTTTACCGCTTATATGCATTTTTTTGTAAAAACGTTTGCATATTTCAGAAAAATGTTGTATCTTTGCAGTCGAAATGAAATCATTTTGCAATTAAACAACATCAAAACGCACACAATTATGGCACAGACAGCAATGACCGTCCGCGTGGACAACAACATCAAAATGCAGTTTGACTCGCTTTGTGAGCAGTTTGGCATGAGCGCTAATGCTGCTATCAATGTATTCATCAATGCCGTTGTTCGCAAGCGTGAAATTCCGTTCACGATTAGCGCCAAAGATGAGGATCCAATTCGAAAGCGTGCATTGGAGACATTCTATTCTACTCCGCGTGATAATCGTCCCGAAATGACGCTTGAGGAGATCAATGAGGAGATTCGGAAAGCTCGTCAGGAACGTAAAGAGCGTCTGGAGAAGGAAAAGGCACTACAAATGGAGATGACATAATATGATATATGTTGTTATAGTTTACCTATACACCGCAAGGTCTTAAAAGTTAATAAGCACCTACTCACTTGTGGCTTTTCGGCTTCCTCCATTAAATTGATATTTTAAATTATATTGCTTTATTATTTCTTATTTCCGCTGCAAAGGTACTTCTTTTTTCGGATATTTGCAAAGTCCTTTTTAGTCCTTTTGCGATGAGCGTTTGCATATAACGATTTTGGATGTAAATCTACTGTTGCTTAATTGTTTAATAAGGAACATTATCGTATTCCGCACCGTCTCTATATCCATATTCTTAGAGATATGTACAAAAAGAGCCTTGCTGGAATAACGCAATGCTTCCCAAAAGACGCGGTTGCAGACATATAATCCGGCAGAATTGGAAATAATAACAGGCAATCCCTCGTTCACGCACTCGGTGTACAATTGTTTGATATTCAAACCTGTTCTCAATGCCAAAGGTGCATTTGCATCTATCGTTTCTTCATTCGGGATGTAGCCGTCATTGTCGCCTTTCGAGCTATCCATCATATTCATCGCGAAGCGCTCCAAGCGGATGTTTTCGCCTTCGGCACATTGTCCTAAACTCAGAATGAACTGAGGTTGATAGCGTTCGATAGCTTCTCGCAACACTTCCGGAGCGCGCTTGAAACTGACAGGCAGAAGGAGTTTGATTACTCCCTCTGCCTCTATTCCCTCTGCCACCTGTTGCGAAATGTTCGTATCTGCGCTGCCGTAGGGTTCGAAACAGGTTAACAGTATGTTAGCACGTGAATCCATTATAGCCTATATCCCGAGTTTTTAATTCCGGATCTTCGGGATTGGAAGTGTGATTGATTGTTTGATTTATTTGCTCCGCGATAGTTTGCAATACCTGAAGCGAGCGCGTATCCCAACACATAACACTCCATGCCAGGCGCAAACCACAGGCATTAGGATGATACTCCCAATTGCGCACATACACTCTGGGGCTTGCATTATCGTAATAGCGCTGATTATCGGTATCAAAGCCAAACTGCTCTTTCAGAGACTTAGCGATATTCTTCCACAAGGAATCGTACAGCGGAATATCGTTGATTGTAATGTTCGGATCGTTGTATGTTTCGTCGCCTCTCTTAACGCCACACGTGAAGTGAATCTGCGTGGGCAGAGTCGGTTCCTGAGCACCACTGGCTGCCATAAGCGTGATGATCCACGAATCTTTATCCGGAGCCAACGAGCGAAGATCGTCCATATATTCTTTCAGGTGCGGAACGGTGTTTTCGCCGGAATTGAGATAAAATGACTTAAACGGTCGTGCTGCCCCTATTTCGCGACTGATGTAGTTAAATCCTCCCAGTTTGGCCAAGTAATAACTTGCCCAGCCGGTTATGGGATCTACGCAAGCGACTGCGTTCATAATGGTTATTTTGGAGTGGCGGTTAATACAACAGCCGTAAGGGCGATTAACTACGTAATGCTCCACCGCCAGTTTGTCTTCCGCCTGCTCTTCCATGGTTCGGGTAACTGCCATGTTTACCAATCGGAATTCGTCGCTATTGGCTACAGCATCATAAATCTCATCGGGCTTCAGACCTATTCGCGCCTGAATCTCGGCAATAGATACAAATTTGGGCGTGACATAGAAACGTGTAATGCGATCCAATTTGCGCTCAAATGCATCGTACAGTTTCTCTGTCCATCCTTCCGATTTCTCTTTGCGCTCGTCTTTCTCCATGACTTCGGAGAAAGCGGAGCCGATCAATCCTGCCGGCACGGCAAAGATAGCAATACCGAGCACACCTATGATACAGGCGATGATACGACCTGTGACAGTAATTGGCGGAGTGTCAGCAAAGTTTCCGGGATCGCCTATATATTGCGCAAACGCCCAAAGAACAGATGTCCAGCCGTTGTTATATACTTCCGGCTGTGCCTCGTGCTCTACGAAGAAGAGGATAAACGAGAGAATAAGTGTGATAATAGTGAGGAACTGAACGGACACCCACATCTCATCTTTCTTGGCACGCATGGCACGTGAGAGGACATTGAAAGCCTTCAAGTAGCGGAACACGCGCATAAGTCGGGCGATTCGCAGCGCCTTGAGTGCCACGTAAGGCACAGGGAACAGGAAATGCAGATAGAACGGATAGGTCGAGAGTACATCAATCAATCCGTAGAAAGAGAAGCAATAACGCACCCTGCCCCAGAATCCCTTGTACTTGTCATCTATCAAGTCAGCGCACCATATACGTAGCGTCACTTCGACCGTAAAGAATGCAGTCGTGAAATAATCCACCACTTTGAGCCAAATGCCGTACTTCTCCACGATGCCGTCGTAGGTGGAGAGGAAGACCTCAAGCGTAGAGAGGAGTATCAGTCCGATAATGGTATAATCGACATAGTTATGCCATTGTTTGGTGTGCAGGTTGTCGTCAAACACCCGCGATAGTTCTTGTTTGAATGATTGTAATTTTCTCATAATATTGATTATACATATACCACAAATACATTCTCCTTATCCAATTCGGCTGGAGTCGTGTAACGTTTCACGTGCTCCGTTTTATTGATAATTTTTTCCATGCTCACTTGTGCACGTTCGCAGTCCAGAATTACCATGAATTTGAAATAGTCAGATACATCTGATATATTCTCTTTTTTCTTGCCCGTAAGCAAATGATGTATATCCTCTAAAATACCTTCTTCTTGCGCAGCACCAAATGAAGATTTGTTTACCGGAATATTACACTTCACTTCGGCAATTATCTTCTTGTCTATATTATCGTCAAAGCGAATATCGTATCCATTTGTATTAGCATGCTGATCGAGAACGTTTAGCATAATTTTTTCTTTCTCATCCAAAGTTATGAACTTATCTTCGTATATCTTCATAACAAATGCATCTGTGGTGCGTAGTGTTATGATATTATTGATACAACTGAGCAGTTTTTTCAAGTCAATCAAGTCCTTGGACGATAACCTTGAATAAAAATCATTCAATCCAAAACGCTCAAAGTATTGATTAAATTTTCCGCATAATTCCTCGTCTCTATTCATATTCATTTCATTAAATAAGCAAGGGAGCGGTCAGCTCCCCTGCCAGGATTAATATTTAATTTTTGCTTCACGCAGCATTTTCTCCGCATCTTCCTTTGCAGTGTTTTGCAGTTTGAAATAGAAATCATACCAATATTTATCTCCTTCTTTAACCATATTATTGGTCTCGTCAGTTCTCACTTTCCTATCAAAAACTGAATAAGGCTTGTAGCACATCAAACAACGGCGAATATTTGTCGGATTTCCTTCGTACATTACTTTTTGCATCACAACATCTACAGCATTATTTACAGGTCGTATAAACCAGTTGTATCTACCACCTATACACGGGTAATAAGTACCATTAGGTCTCCTAATAGATGGTTCCCGCTCTTCCAATAGACCATTGAAATTTTTCAATAAATTTCTCTCACATAATTGAGCATCACAAGGGCATTGCCAATCCATAATTGTTTCAAATACAAAATCGTAGTTGCCGCTTTTGACTATTTGGCGAATGTTCTTAAAGAAAACATCGTAAAAAAGGTCTTCCATTCGCAATTCATGCGCAAGCGCTGATGCAATTTCGTATTCGCCGTCTTCCAATAAGAAGTTTAGCTGAGTAAGTGAAATTTCTTTCAGCAATTTTGCTTTTAATTTTTCATCATCTCCACTTAAACCGCCGCCACTAATTTTATTCGCGACTTCTCTAGCTTCCTCAAATCGCCTTTCGGCTAATAATTTGTCAATCTTAGCTCGTGAGCGTCTCCAGTTATTCCAATAATTATCGCATGAGACGCAACCAAACGATAACGCGATTAACAATACGTATACAATATTCCTTTTCATAAAATAAGTATTTAAAATATGATTTAACATCCTTTTTCCGGGGTATATCCGTCAAACGGATCGATATCACCTAAGTGGATCAATTTACGCAGCCATGGCAAGCGGTTATATGCAGCATCTTTCTTGTATTTATCCAATAGACATTTATTAGCTGTCATTTGGATCTTAGCTTGCAGTTCTGCATTGAAGCGAGCCGACTCTTCTTTTCTTGCTTGTAAATTCGCTACATCTAACTTATATTGATTAGCAAGGGCATCAGCTTCTGCTTTGCATTCGCTATTGTTAGGAATAAGCGCATAATACTGCATTGCTTCCAAATTATACCCGTTCTCGTCCGTCGGACGTCCAAGAGCCGCTTTCATTTGCGATAGAGCCAGACCACATTCTTTCGCTATGTATTTAGGCGTAATATCTCCCATCATCTTGACAGCAGTGGGATAGAACTCTTCAGCTTCTACAGGTATAGAGCCAAGGACTGCCATCGCTTGACCGTATTCCTGCTGCGCTATCAGCAATTGAGCCTGCTTGATAAAATCAGCGCCATGTTCCTGATAATAACTTATGATCTTTGCCTTGGCATCAATCAGCATTTTCTGGAACTTAGCATCTTTAGGGTTCAATTCGTTGAACGCAGCAATAACTGCCAACTCATCCGAATCTCCCACTCCGGTCACATCAGTGCTTTCAGAAGAGAAGACCGTCCCAGTGATTATATCAGCCACGTAGAATGTGATATTGTACTTCACGAGATGACGTACAGGAGCAGTACTTGTTACTTCCTTCTTTTGCAATTCAGCTACCGGAGCCAAGACATAGCGTGGGTCGCCACCTAAACCACCTATACCATTGAGTGTTACCATCTGAACCAACTTGTTCTCAATCTGGCGTTGCATAGCAACAGAGATGTCGTCATCAGCGGGCACCATTACGGTTAATTTGATCGAACTTGCAAAATCGGCGATATTGCTCATGACATCATTCTGAGCATTATACTCGCTTCTCTTGGCAGCAATCCTTGCTTCACGCTCAGCATCACTCATTTGCGAGTCGCTATCGGCTTCTGGATTGAACGCTACACCTTGCGGTTTTTTATTACCACCACAAGCAACCATCGCTAATGTAAGCGCAGTTAAGATAAATAATTTCGTGCTTTTCATATTACATGCCTTTTATAGTTATCATTGCGTCGCCCAAACCTTGGGTTACATTCTTTGATTTAACGCCACACTTCTTATTCAACGCCTTTGATAGTTCGCGAGCGAAGTCATAAGCACTGAATTGGGTGCCATTATCATTCAATGTCTTGATACGCACGTTTGCAAAATACATCTCCGTATCGGTATTGCGTTGCAAGTTATATGCTCCCATCACCGTGTTTGCTTTCATATAGTCAAGAATAAAATCGGAATATGTATCCCCATAGATACTTTCATCCGACATAGTAAATGACTCATTGGCATCAATCGTAACACGAACTGTGATATCTCGGCCATTGGCAATCAGGTCGTTAAAATAGTTATCAATTTGCTTCGTAAAATCCTTCGAATTCTTTTTGATAGCAGCACCCATTAAACCGGCGGCTGTTTTTTCTTTGTTATTCTTAACGCCTGTTTCCTGAATGGTAGCCACAACTTTATTACTAAATGCATCAATAGCACGAATAGTATATGTCAAAGACTTAGCATAATCGCGCGAAGATCTGTCCGTAACCATCGAATAGTCCAGCTCGAGGATGATATCCGGTTTGGCATTGGTTAACAATATGGTTTTCGCGTCTTTCTTGATACCACTCACATTATCAATCATTTCTTGATCATTGATGGATTTCAAGGTTTGCTCCAAGTCGTTCAGCGGATATCCAAATTCAATAAAGGCGCTTTGAATGGAACTGATAATAAACTTTGAGTCCGGATCTGACAGCATATAGCCGCTGTAATCGCGGACTTGAAGCTTCTTACCAAGAGATTCTTGCTGTTTAAGACTACCAAAACGCTGCAAGAGTTGATCACTCGGAAGAACCAACATAGTTGGCTTTTGTGTTTGCTTCACATTTACAGTCTGACCACCGCCTCCACCACAAGAGACAAGCATTGTTGCCATCGCAAAGATTGCTAAAAGTTTTGTTTTCATACGATTTAAATTTTACATTTATTTATTTTTTCTTAGTTAATCCAAGTGTTAGTGCCGACACTACTGCTGCTCCGACCTTTCGTTCAAGTCCCTGCTTGGTTGTGGGGATATGTGTCTTTTGAGCTACTTTGCTTTTCAAACCGCTGATTCCTACAGCGCGCTTTAATGAAAAAGATAATCCTTTCATATTGTGATAATTTTTCTGTTCGCAAAATTACTGCTTTTTTCGGATATTTGCAAAGTCCTTTTTAGTCCTTTTGTGTTTGGCGTTTGCAAATATACGGGATTTTTTGTAATTTTGCAGTGTTTTTCAGCAAGTGTCCATACACAAAAAAGCACGAACGTATCTTGTTCATGCTCTGAGGTCCTAGGAAAACCTGTAAATACCAACAAGAAACGTCCGTGCAACACATGGACGCTTGCTTTATTTGTTCATTTGGCATTTACACGATTTGAAGTTTCCTAGGTTTCAGAGCGTGTAGAACAAATAGCAAACGCTATTATAAATATGTATATGTGCGTAGGTCAAAAACCTTTGCGGGCACAAAGTTACGAAAAATAAATGATTTTTGCAAATGTAAGTCGATTTTTTTTGTAAAATTATTTGCATATTTCAGAAGTTTTTTGTAATTTTGTGCGCTGAAACGACAAATAATTGTCAGTTACAGCTCATAATGGATGTTTTAAGCACTATATTGTCAAGTCCTCGCACAGTGTTCACCTCTCAAGGAGTTACTATGCAAGTTAACTCTCGTGAGCGAGAATCGATAAGCCGCTCCTTACGGTACTATGTCAGCAAAGGAGCGATTTTATCACCACGAAACGGCATCTATACAAAGACAAAGTATAATGAGGAAGAGATGGCGTGTACGCTTTTGAAGCCGTCTTATATATCATTGGAATATGTATTAGCCCGCTCGGGAGTTACCTTCCAATATAGTTCTGAAATCACATGTATCAGTTATCAGACACGCACAATAGAAGTGGATGGCAAATCCTATGCCTTTCGTAAAATCAATCCAATGATTTGGGCAAATATGTTGGGCATAGAGCAGCGAGATAATATAGCTATAGCCTCCCCTGAGCGAGCATTCTTGGATATGGTGTATCTCAGTGCAGGTCAGTGCTACTTCGATAACTTACGACCGTTGAATAAAAGATTGATAAAGAAAATATTGCCTCTATATAATTCTAAAATTCTGATAAATCGGGTAACTAAATTATTCACTCAATAGATAACTCTTCCAAGAACTTTGCGCGCAAACAACTAATTCCCGAAACGGCTTCTGCGCTGGAGCTATTTGCTGCTTGTCCGTTAATCGCCTGATTTTTGACCAAAACGCAGGTAACCTCAAACACTATCCGCAAGAGCCAATAGTGGTGACACCTGCGCAGATGTTGCAAATCATCGAAGAGCAACAATAAACAATCTTTCTTAGTAAAGCAGGCAGGCGGAATATTCCGCCTGTCTTTGTGAAAATGCTTGAATAAACCTGATTGCTCACAGTTATCCAAGTTGGAAGATTACGTAAATCGCATAAACGAATACAGCCAGTTTGAGCAGCGTATCCGACAGATAGGCGCACGTGGCAGATGTGGCACATTTGAGTGCCATTGCTGCACCTTGTTTGTTGGTCAACTCAAGCAAGAACGCCAACACAAACGGCAACACAATAAAGCCGACGATTAACATCAAGACGAGTAACGCATTCGAATCCGCGCTTGTAGAGCTCCAAACCAACAAGAGACCGATGATAGAGCCAATCGTTGTTCCCCACGTTGCACGTTTGCTGAACTCTTGCAGTTTTTTCACCAGTTTAACAAGCAGTTTGGAGGCGATCATACTGGCAACGGCTAATGCCGTAATGATTGCAAAGGTGCCCAATTCAATAGGAATCTTCAAACATAAGATATATTTATTTAAAATTCCGATGCAAAAGTACTGCTTTTTTCGGAAATTTGCAAAGTCCTTTTTAGTCCTTTTTGAGGCAGAACTCGTAAATGTCAATGTATTGTTATTTTTTTGCAACGTTTTAGTAATAAAAATCTGATATATGCAAATTTATTGTGCGGATATTTGCATAAGTGCAAAGATTTTCGTAACTTCGGCACGCCCCTTCCCTTTGGGTGGGTCCCCTCCGAACTTACAGTAAGGCAATGCCGGGCATTTAAGCTGTAGATTTTGCGAAGAAAAATATCGCTATGCGATTAGCTTTTTAACACCATGCGGCTCACCCTTGTGCGAGCCCAAGTGAGCCACATGGTATTAAAAAATGCACTTCCGTGCAATTTTTCTGCGCAAAAGTTTGCAAATGCGCATTTTTTTTCGTAACTTTGCACGGATTTTGGGATAAGTCAACAAACTATTAACAATTATTTACAATGAATATGAAACGAATAATGTCATTAGCCATCACAGTGCTGCTGAGCGTGTGCATGATGGCAGCAGGCAACAAGCGGCAGACGGTGATCTTCGATGTGGACATGCATTGCCAGGCATGCATCACAAAGATCGAGAAGAACATCGCCTTCGAGCGCGGCGTGAAAGACCTCGTGTGCGACCTTGACACCAAGACAGTGACAGTAACCTACGACCCGAGTAAGACGGACATCCGTCGTCTGCAAGCCGCGTTCGCGAAGATCAACAAACCCGCGAAGGTACACGGCGAGCCCGCCGAAGCCGAGCGTCCCGACCAACAGGAGCACTCCGAAGCTCTTGATGCCCGAACCGGCGCATCGCAACAGGTTGAAAGAGAATGATGCCGGAAGGCATTTTCGGGTATGCGTTGCCCCTGTTAGTATTTAACAAATACTTAACCAATACTTAACTAATAATTAACGTTTTATTAGTCTGTATTATATACTATAGTATATAATACTATTGAATATACCTTAGCTCAAGGAACAAAGAAAAATGCATGGCACACTTGGCACACTTGGCACAAATAAGTAAGTCGGCGGAATAGTCAGTTCTACAGAACAGAGGCGAAAGTGTGCCAAGTGTGCCAAGAGTGCCAGTGCAAATTTTCATAAAACAAAGCAGGGGACTCGCGGAAGTCCCCTGCTAACGTATATGGGTATATCTATTGTATTACCTTACGTGCCTTATTTCTTAGCCCTAAGGGGCACGATTATTTCTTAGCCTTATAGGGCACGATTATCTCACCTCTTGCCATTGGATGGTGTAGGTCTTGGCGTCACGGAGGATGAAGAGTACGTATTTAGACCGTAATTTAGTGCAAATTTGCACAAAAATGCGGATAGATATTGCATTTAACCACAATTTAGTGCAAATTTGCACCAAAATGCGGATAGATATTTGCATATTTCAGAAAATTGTAGTATCTTTGCACTCGAAATTAAAATACTTGTTTATGAACTACATCAAACGCGAGATTTATCTCAATAAACTGATCGCACGTCGTAATAATGGCGAGATAAAGATAATTACCGGTTCACGGCGAAGCGGTAAGTCGTGGTTACTGTCGCATGTATATCGCGATTACCTGTTGGAGCAAGGCGTGCCGGAAGATCATATCATTTCGCTATCGTTCGATCAGGATGACGAAAATATGCGTGATGACTTGCTTGATGTCAAAGCTCTCAAAGCTTATCTGTACGAGCGCATTAAAGATGATGGCGATTACTACCTTATGTTGGATGAAATTCAGGAAGTAGAAGGTTTCGAGCGGCTCATGAATGGACTCAATGCCAAGCCAAACGTGGATATATACATTACCGGCAGCAATAGTCACCTGTTGAGTTCTGATATCAATACGCTTTTCCGTGGTCGTGGTGATGAAGTGCATGTCTATCCGTTATCGTTTGGTGAATTCTGCACCGACAGGACTGAATCGGTAAACGAGCTGTGGAAAGAATATTATACCTATGGAGGCTTACCCGGATTGCGCAATCACGCTTCGGCAGAGCAGAAGATCAACTATCTGCAGCGCTTATGGAAGAAAACCTATTTGGCTGATGTAATCGAGCGGCATAACATTCGGAATACTGAATTGTTGGAGAATTTGGCTGATGTGCTCTGCTCATCGGTTGGCTCGTTGAATAATCCGACCAAGTTGGCAAATACCATTCAATCAGTAAAACAAATGAAAGCCGACCGCGAAACGGTTGACAAGTATATCGGCTATTTGGAAGACGCTTTCTTGTTTGAATCCGTCAGCCGTTATGACATCAAAGGCAAACGGTATTTTGAGTCCATCAAGAAGTATTATTCGGTTGATGTCGGCTTGCGAAATGCGCGCCTGAACTTCCGACAACAAGAGCTGACGCACATCATGGAGAATGTTGTTTACAACCATCTGCGCATATTCGGATATTTGGTGGATGTTGGCGTTGTTGAAGTGCGCGAGATGTTAGACGGCAAGCAGCAGCAGAAACAGTACGAAGTGGATTTTATTGCTACGAACGGGCAAGATAAATACTATATTCAGTCAGCGTATCGCATTGATGATGAGGATAAGCGCGAACAGGAATTAAAATCTCTCAAGCGAATAGATGATAGTTTTCGTAAGGTAGTAATCGTCAGCGATGATATTGCTCCATGGACAGATGATAATGGAATTACATTCATCGGTCTCTTCCAATTCTTGCGTACCGGCTTACCCAAGTAACCAACCCCGAGCGACTCATTGAGCCGCTCGGGATGTTATTATACGATATCTGTTCTATTCTGATTACTTTACCTCACCTCTTGACCTTGCACAGTGTAAGTCTTATCCCCGCGGAGGATGAAGAGTTGACCGTTGCGGATAACTTTGGCTGGAGCGGTCACACCATAAGCTTTGTTAATAGCTGTTGATGTCGCATCAACATCTCTTGCCAACCGCACACTCCGTCCATCATACCTGAAATTCATGTCATCGACAAGCACACTTCTATTGTTATACGCAATCTCCAAACCATCCACAAAACTGCCTGTCATTTTATCTGTAGCAGCATAATAATCACCATTAGTTTGAATATGCGCTATAGATGTTCCCGCTCTGTAACCTGCCGCCGGAAGGAATATTGCACCTCTTGCCTCTAAAATATTCCATCTTTCTAATGTGCAATTATTCGGAGCAATAATATCATTGTATTCTATTGCTATGCCATCATCCGGCAAGATAATTGCTCCACAAACACCATTAACAATGGCACAGAAATACAAATCCTGTGCATTAGGCCTTTCGTTCAATATATAGTTCCACTCTGTTTTATTGAGTGTTCGCCAACCCTCTCCCATATTAATGCCCCAATCGACAAATTCACCAGAATAATCATTAACATTTGTAGATGTGTTAACTCCAAAATATGTACTTGACGTACTATAGCCAAATAAATCAATCCATCCAGAATATGTGTCAGAGATTAAAGAGTTGTCACACTTCACATTATCCACATATACCATTCCTTGTGTTGCATCTCCGACATAGTCCCACTGATGCTCAGCAAAGCGCCATATGCCAGTGGAGGCTTGGTATTGAACGTTGCCAGGAGAGAAGCATACTTTTTTATTTGCACTTACAGAGAATTCTCCAATTGTTTTGTTACTTTCTACTGGAGTTACCCAAATACTACAATTCTCAGCTACGAAATGGAATTGATAGTAATTTACGTAACACTTTGCATTTGGCGTCCCCAAAATTGTATTCAAATCAAATTCATATGTGTTCCCAGATATAAATGTCCCTTTATTCTTAAACTCTGTATGGGTGATGTAGTTAGTCGATCCGTTTATAAAGACACGTATATCTCCCTGCGAAAAATTTAATGCCTCCTCATCTGTGTCATAATGATTAATCCATATAAAATTGTAATAAGCAGGAGGCGCAGAAAAATCAATTCGGATTTTATTAAAGGTATACATTTTTGTCGAATTCTTTAATATGTAACGATATCCCCCACCATATGAGGTGCCATCCAATACAGTATCTACCCCTACTGCATTGGACAATTCTTGTATAGTCATCCACTTAGGAGACGTAGTTGAATTTGTGTTCTTGCTGGAGTTGAATGACTCACTAATAGTAACAGTAGGGTGGTCCGCAAGCAGCACACCAACATTTGCCGTTAAAGCAAATAATAGAATAAAAAACTTTTTCATAAATTTACGATTTTTTAAGTTGTTTATATGCAGTTTCAATGATAGATATCCGTTGTATGTCTTCGGGATTTGTATAATGCTTCTTCAAAAAGCCCACGACAGTTTCATCAAAGGCATAATGAATGTTAGGTTCTTTGAGATTTACAGGGGCTTTGGTATATAAAGGCACAGGCCATATATTTCTCATTGGAGTCTTACTGCTTTTTAAAATATATCCCACTAATAGACTTTGTAGTTCGCTCCACATGTCATCTTCTAGTGAAATCTGATCTATATTCACGCCAAAGATAGCTAGCACATTTTTTGCTTTTAGGAATTTTTCTCCATCAATGGTCACGGTAGCTCTTGATAGGAATTCATTAACCTCTCGTTCAAACTCTTTTTTCTCATCTTGCAATTCTGTAATCGCATTAGTGCAAGGTGGTTGATCTGCTTTGCAGAAGATGGTCAAAATTTTACATAAACACATAATTGTACAATTTTTTCTATTCCCTCCACTTTACAATTCGGCAGGAAAGTTCGCCAGTTGTTATATTGCTCCTTAGATATTCGCACATATATACGCTAAAAGCGTGAAGATCGTCTGTTCTTCACGCTCGATGAGGGCTTCGCAATCCCTGTACTTAGTAGAAAAACAACCGAAGTCCACGCCTGATATGTACAACCCACCTCGCCCTTTGTACAGGCGTGGAGCAGATATTTACATATCCACGGGACATTCATTGTTGCTGTCTGGACTAAGTACGAAAAGTTGCGAAGATTTCATCGAGTCGCAAACAACGTCAATAAACGTCTTTTATGTCTTTTCCGCGTTTAACGTCTTCGGAGTGACGCGCCATTATGCTTGGCGAGAGCGTTATTGCTTGAGCATCTCAATGAATTCTGCTAAGTCTATTACGTCAACCTTGGGGAATTCATTCACTTTCAAAACATTAAAGTGAGTATCTTCAGTCACTATATATCGTGCGTTGCACGCGAGCGCACAATCAACAAACTTGTTATCATCAGGATCCGCTTGAATAATGTTGTAGCGAAAATATGTCTCAACGCGTTTGACATAATTGCAGTTGAGCAACGTATTTATCAAAAGATTAGCCAGCAACTCGTTATGGAAACAATCAATCACTTTCTCTTGATATTCGTACAGGATATCCTCTGTAACGCACAACGTGTATGCTCCGGATAAAAGTTTGTCCCACACTATTCGTTGCGGCTTTTTTGTAAAAGCCACTTGCAGAATAACATTGGAATCAAGGACTATATTCATATCAATATGCTGTGCGGAAATGTTTGGCTGCACCCTCTGCTATGAGTTCTTCCGTCAGTTCTCCACGATCAAACATAGCGGCTTTTGTCCGCTCGAATTCCGACAAATAGAATTGCTCCAATGCTACTTTCAGCCTTTGTTCGGCTTCTTCCGTCCTGTTGAAATTCAGCATCTTAACCAAATGCATTTGCATAGGGTTAAGTCCGAATTGTTGATTTTGTTGATATGTTGATAGCATAATCTTGTGATTTTCGCCTGCAAAGTTACAACAATTTTTTCAAATATGCAAATTTTTGAAGCAGAATTTGCTAAAATTTATTTTTTTGCACCGCTTGCCACTGCTCCAGGAAGGCGGGATAGCTCTTGGCGATGCAGGCGGTGTCGTCCACGGGATAGTCGGCTGCAAGCAGCGCCATCGCCATGCGGTGGTCGTGGCGCGTCTCATGACGGGCGACAGCCTCCAGACGGTTGCACTCCTTAAAGGCCAGACGCTCCGTGCCTGTGGCGCGCAAGGTGATGCCCAAACGCTCGCAGGTCAGAGCGATGGCGGGGTATAAATCCGGTATTCGCTCAAAATTGAGCGAAACCGGATTATTTATGATTTTTGATTTATGATTTATGATTTTTGCGCCATTGGCAGTGAACTCCGTTTGAACACCAAAGTGACGGGCGTAGATGTCGGCAACGATGCGGTCGCCCTGCAGGCTGCTATCTGTCAGACCTTCAAGGAACAGTTCGCCCCCGTGGATGGCTACATACTCGTACCAGAAGGCGGCGGCGCTCCAGTCGCGTTCGATCAGGTCGCCCATACATGGTCGATACATGGAGACGAGGCGGCGGGACATGGTGATGTATGGCGACTCGTCGGGAGTGACGGGGACATCGATGCCGTGGAGGATGAGCGCCGAGGTGGTCTGGGTGGTCGGCGCGCCGCGGCGCTCAAGGAGCCGTGCGTCGCCGGTGAGGGTGACCGACGCATCAGGGTAGCATTGCGCCAAGTGCACTTCGAGGAAACGGAGAGCGGTGGCGCAGTTCTTGAGGTGAAGAGTGAGAGAGTGAGAGGGTGAAAGGGTGAGAGGGTGAAGGGCGACTAAGGCATCGTGGAGGACGCGGACATCGTCGGGCATATCCGCGGTGACGGGCATCAGCTCGTCACCATGGATTGCCTGCAACAACAATATGCGGTTGGCTATGCTTTTCGATATCGGGAGTTTAATTGACATCAGGCAGCGGACTATAATCCTTGCTGTAGCGCAGATGTTGCTCGATATAGCCCTCGGTGAAGTCCAGGGTGACATCGGTGATCGCACCGTCGGCATCACGCTCGACACGATAGACGGGGTTAACGAAGCCTTTGTACGGCGCAAGGTTGAGCTTCGCGTAACGCGCACGGATCTCCTCATGCAGCACCGGATCGACCTTCACGGCGTAGGTCTCAACCATCGCCTTGGCGGCAGGGTAGTCGCCCTCGGAGGTGATACGCTGGATCTCGGCGAGCAGCTCGCCGTACAGACGGCGCAGTCCCGGGTAGTCATTGATGCGGAGGTAGTGTTTGTACTCGCAAGGACCGTCATGGTCGATGTTACCTACCTGCTGACCGATCTCCACGATCTCTACCTCGGGGCTCTCGGGCGTGACATGTGCGAGCACCCAGTTAGCGATGAGCTGGCGGTTACGCATGTGTGCCTCCTCGATATCCTTGCCCGGCTCGATGCGCACGAGCTGCGTCATAGCGCCGTTCATCATCTGCTGGTAGTAACCGGCTTTGTACGCCTCGTCGTTGGGCAGCAAGCCTAACTCCACGAGCTTCGGGTCGGCGAGGTAATACAGTCCGAACAGGTCGGCACGTGCCTCCTCGATGGTCGAGGCGTGTTCCTTGAGGGCATCCTTGGTCACGCCCGGCATGAGTTTGCCCGAGCCGTGACCGACGCACTCGTGCAGGTCGGTATGCAGATCGCCACAGAGCGCGCCGTACTCCGTATAGATAGCGCGGGTCTTGTCGTCGATCATGAACTCCTCATTGAACCCGTTGCCCTTGGCAGCTTCGTTGTAGGCGTGCATAAGGTTGTCGATGGTCACGGACTTCGATCCGTACTCCTTGCGTATCCAGTTGGCGTTAGGCAGGTTGATACCGATAGGCGTTGCGGGATAGCAGTCGCCGGCAAGCATCGCTGCGGTGATGACCTTGGCGGTTACGCCTTTCACTTCCTCTTTCTTGTACTTCTTATCGGTTGTCGAGTGATCCTCGAACCACTGCGCGTTGTCGGAGATAAGTTGCGTGCGGCGGGTAGCCACCAGATCCTTGAAGTTCACCATCGACTCCCACGTGCCGGTGATACCCAGCGGGTCGGAGTAGGTCTCAGTGAAGCCGTTGACGAAGTCCACGCGGCTGTCAAGGTCGCGCACCCACGCGATACAATATTCATTAAACAGACGCAGGTCGCCTGTCTCGTTGAAGGCGATGAGTTTGTCTATCACCTCGCGCTGACGGTCGTTCTCGGCGTACTTCTGCGCCTCACGCAGCCAATAGACGACGTGCTCCAATGCCTCGCCGTACAGCCCGCCGACCTTATACACGCGCTCGATGATGTTGCCGTTGTCGTCCTTGGCGAGTTGCGAGTTCAGACCTATCCACAGCGGCTCGGGGGAGTTGTCCTTATGCGCAGCGTACCACGCCTCGGCTTCGGCTTGCGTCACGTCCTCGCCGTAGTAGTTTCCGGCAGAGTTAGCCACGAGATCGATGCCGTCCTGTGCCGTCATGCGCTTGGGCATCACCTCAGGGTCGAACATCACCGGCAGGATACCCTCGGGAATCTGCACTCCGGCTTGCTCGCAGGCAGAGACGAACCACGCCTCGGTGAATTCCGGCAGGAACTTGTCCTCCGAGTAGTGATGATGGATGCCGTTGCTGAACCACACGCGCTTGAGGTAGCGCTCGAAGGCCGACCAATCTTGGTCGGTGCACTGCACTTTGTCTTTGCTCAGGTACAGCGCTTCGCACGTGCGGCGGATGCGCAGGTTATAACGGCCGTTCTGGTCGAAGAGGATATCCCTACCCCACAATGCCGCTTCGCTCAGGCAGTACAGCAGCGACTTCTGTTGCAGACTCAGGCTGTCAAACTCCGGCACGTCGTAGCGCAGGATCTCAAGGTCATAGAACTTATCCACGGTGTATTGGAATGATTGTTTGTTTTGCTTTTGGCAGGCACACAGCATCGCTGCAGCCGCCAGGATAGTGATGATTCGGGTTTTCATATTGCTATTGATTATAACTCCACAGCCGGCCAGCCGTAGTCTTGGTAATAACGTACCGGTAACTCCTGCCGGCGTATATACTCTTGCAACTGCTCGCGCCGCACGGCTTCGCGCACGGACTCGTTAGCGTTCATGTTCTGGAACACATCATAGTGTTCACCGAAGATACGCCGTGCTGTGGGCTCGAACAGCGAGCCATCGCCTACCCGCTCGAACTGTGCGACTTGCGGGTTGGCATCCATGTCACGCAGGGTTATCTTACCCGGGTGACTGCCGCCGGAGACGGTCTTGAACGTATCGCCCACCTGATTGTACCAGAACACCAGAAAGTTTCCCCACACGCAGGAATCCTCCTCGTGGGCGATCATCAGACACGGCACACATATCTCGCCTTGCAGATACTGCGGTGCAATCTCGCGCAGCAGGTAGTCGCTGATCGCCTGGCGTACGGCTTGCTCACGGCGGTTGATAGCGATATACCGTACAGCGTCAGCTTTGCGGTCGTCAAGATCCGCCATCAGCCATTCGCCACCCACGCATTCCATCGCCAACCGGTGCTCACCGCTGAGGATTGCCACAGCGTGTGTGTCGTCCGTCTGCTCAATATTCAGCACCTCGCACGGACTCTCAGCCAACGGCGTGCCGTCGTCGGTGACGAACCAGTAGTTGTACTCATGATCCATCGCTTCGTGCGAAGGCAGGCGGTAGAACATTGTATCCAGCACGGCGTAGAAATCCTCGGTCATATACTCGCGCGAGGGCTCCAGCGACTCGGGATCAGGAATAAATCGGCTGAGTTCGGCAGCACGCTCATCGAGGCGTTGGACTTTGCTACACGCCGCCAGTGCTACGGCTACCACAAGACAGATGATGATTCGTTTCATATAATCACATTTCATATTTCACAAACAGGTATTTAGCCCTTGAACACAAAATACACTGCCAGAATCATAAAGAACGCTGCCGCCATGTGATTCCACCGCAGGTGTGCATGGAACGCGATGGCAGAAAACGCGATGAACACCGTGAGGGTGATGACCTCTTGCAGGATCTTGAGCTGCATAAGGTTGAACGGTCCGCCGTTGCCCATGAAGCCCAAACGGTTAGCAGGAACCTGCAGGCAGTACTCGAAGAACGCTATGCCCCAACTGATGAGGATAACCGCTATAAGCGGCAAGTGCTGAAACCACTTCATCTCCGCCATCTTCAGGTGCCCGTACCAAGCGAGGGTCATGAAGATGTTGGAGCAGATAAGAAGCAAGATGGTATAGACGCTTTTCATTTGTGATTTGTCATTTGTTATTTGTGATTTTTCTGCTCTTCGATGCTCTTGTGGGCTTTCTGCTCAAGACGATTGATCTCGCGTTGGATGCTTCCGGGTATCGCCTCGCCGTCACGCTCGACGCACTCATGGCACTTCATATGCGTGCTGTACATACGCCCTACGCAGTAGTTCGAGCGGTTGCAGCCGGCGTGGTAATGGGGATTCGCTTGTACATGTTTAACGAACTCGGGATCTTTGATCAGTACGTGTGCGAACTGGAATAGCTCGAAGCCTTCGTCCATAATCTGCTGGCAGTTGTCGCCACTCTGCACGCCGCCGACGTAGATGAGCGGTACGTCCTTTATCTCCTCTTGGAAGCGTTTGGCCTGTGGCATGAAGTACAGCTCTTTGAACGGTACTGTAGGCGTCATGATATCCCCGACAAACGGTATATGCAACGCCGCCTTCAGCCACCACATCGTCCTCATAGGCATATAGTACGCCAGCGTCTTGATAGGCATAGCGCCGCCGAGGATCGTCATCGGCGAGCGGCTGACAGTACCGCCGGAGAGGATGATGCCGTGTACCTTGTGCTTGGCTATCTCCTTGGCGATGCGGATACCCTCATTGATATCCGAGCCGCCCCAGCAGTCGTCCCACATGTTCGTCTTGACGACGACCGCCATGTCATCCTTGGCGTGAAGCATCACCTCGTCCAGCACCTCGTTCATGAAG
>Ga0310786_10002735_pt1 | contig 26508 bp, 25 predicted proteins | sample AusTroGonzalo_MG_FD_203881 | JGI IMG/M metagenome (GOLD analysis project Ga0310786, IMG submission 203881) | Bovine rumen microbial communities from tropical cattle in Woodstock, Queensland, Australia - Gonzalo_03 (v2) (version 2) | ecosystem: Host-associated > Mammals > Digestive system >...
AAAGCTTTGTTTATACAAAGATCATTTAACCTTAACAGACATCACTCTTATGGTGGCGAAGCCTCTTGAAGATGATGCGTTTCAAATCACTAATGCACTATATAGAGGTGATAACGCAGCAGCCTTATCAATCTTTAGAGATATCCGTTTGTTAGGCTCCAATTCAACCGATGGCTTAATTCCTATGCTTGGCTCACAGTTTAGATTTGCTTCCCAAGTTATGTTTTTAGCGTCACGTGGATTAGATCAAAAAGAAATCGCTAATCAACTAAAGGCCAATGAATTTAGAGTAAAAATTACATTAAAAAATGCACGTCGTTTGTCTAGAAGACAAATCGTTCATGCATTAGATGATTTATACTATCTTGATTACCAAATTAAAAGCGGTCAGATTAACCGCTTCTATGGTTTAGAATTATTCTTAATTAATTTTCCAAACTAATTATTTAGCTAAAGAATTAACTAATTTTGTAAGGCTGGATTTTTTACGTGCAGCTGTATTACGGGTATAAACACCAGCAGTAACGCTCTTATCGATTAATTTGATAGCGAGTTTTAATTCTGCTTCAGCAGCTTTTGCGTCTTTCTTTTCGACTGCAACACGAACCTTCTTAGCTTGAGTGGAGATTCTGCTACGGTAGGAGACGTTACGTTGACGTGCCTTTTCGTTAGTTCCAATTCTTTTGATTTGTGATTTGATTTGCGCCATTTTAATTACCTCTTAAAAATGTTCGTTCATAAGTTTATCAAACTTAGAAATTATTAACAATTGTTATTTGCTTTTTTTGACTCCGAGAAGTCCCAAAATTGCTTCAGTAAATTCATTTACTGATGTTAATTTAGCATATAGCTCTTCAGGAATCTTGATTTGGAATTCTTGATCCAAATAGTTGATTAATTCGATATAAGACATCGAATCACCACCTAAATCATTAATCCAGTGGTCATCATCTCCAACTTTGATGATCGGAAGATATAGTGTCTTTGCAAAGATATGACGAACTTTTTTAATAACTGGTTCGACATCTTCTTTCTTATAACCATCGAAATTCTTGATTTCTTTCTTTTCATCGAATGAAAGGAAAGCACCTTTTTTAATCTTGATTAATTCGCGGACTTGGAAACGTTTAACCTTCATTGAAGCAGTTAAAGGAAGTTTCTCCTTAGCGATGAAGAAATCTTGAACTCTCTTTTCGTTTGAAAGAGTGAGATTGATTATATCAATTTCCGCTTTCATGGCTTTGAGTTTTTCTTCATCAACATCGTTAGCAATCTCAAAGATTGCGGTGATGGATTCGTGAGTGGTTTTACCTTTCTTCACACCGATAACACAGACGTTAGTGACGCCGTTTACTTCCTTGAAGTAATCTTCGATTTCGTCTGGATAAATGTTTTCACCGTTTTCATTGATAATGATATCTTTGATACGGCCTTTAATGTAATAGAATCCAGTTTCATCCTTAGATGCAATATCGCCTGTAGGCATAAAACCATCGATCAATTCTGGAGTTTGTTCCACACCATTGATGATTTCGATCTTGTGGGTGATATCAGATTTAATCATGAGTTCACCAACATTTGGATGAAGTTTGGTGGTGTTTCTTAATTTGAATTCGACTCCGTGAAGTGGTTTACCGATTGAACCTTTTAAACGATATTCAACTTTTGGTGAAAGTTCGACACTGACAACGCCAGCCTCAGTCATTCCATATCCATTATATAATGGATATCCAATACCGTTGATAACATTCATTGTCTCAGCAGAGATGTAGCCTCCACCAGAGATACAATAACGAATCTTCTTACCAAGAAGTTGGCTTTGGACTATGCCTAAGGCAACTGGGTAAGATGCTTGACCGGCTTCTTGAGCGGTGATCTTGTGGGTATTGAAGGCAATCATCTTAGATAAGATGTCAGCTTTCTTTGGTCCTTCAAGATCTGCTTTACGGATTAAGGATTGAGCGAGTGAATCCCAGAATAATGGGACACTATAGACATGTGTAACGCCGCAACGTTGGCATGTGGACATAACTTCGGTTGGCGATAAGTCTTTAACAAAAACAATGTTTTTGCCATAGAATGTGTACCAAAGGAAGACAGCAACGAAACCAAAGATGTGGTGGAATGGAATAATCGCGGCGATATTGATTTCGCCTGGATACATAATGTCGCTTGTGGTGTTTGGCATATCTAAGCTGGCAGCGATTTGATGACAGAAGTTTGCGCCATCAAAGACCATGAGCTTGACGTTACCAGTTGTACCACTTGAGCAGAACATAACTTCATTAGCCCAAGTAACTGGGAATTTAAAGTTAACTTTAACATCTGCTAATGCGCCAACATTAACAGTTAAAACTGAGTAGGAGAAGATTTCTCCTGTGATGATGGCTTTAGCACCAGATTCTTTTAATAAAGTTTCAGTGTTTTCTTTTGGTAATTTAGCATCGATTAAAAATGGAACATATCCATTCATAAGGATGCCCCAGAAAAGACGTGGCCAGTCAGGACAGTTTTTAAGTTTCAAACCAACGACTGAATTTTTTGGTAATTCATGTAATTTTTGGGAAATCTTTGATGCTGTTTCAAAGCATAATGAACGATAGTTCTTATATTTATAAGAAACAACTTTCCCTTTTTCGTTGATATATGTAATTGCAGTTTCTCTCGCATGTTGAGTGGTAGCTGCTAGGTAAATCTCTTGTAATGTTTTTGATGTTTTGAGTAAGTTGGCGGCGGATTCGAAGAATTTTTTAATTTGTTTAATATCTTGTGCCATAATTTTCTCCTAAGAATACCTATAATAGCAAATTCTAACATGATTGAAAATCATTAAATCTCACTTTATAATTTGTTCTATGAAATCGCTTAAGGATTACCGAATTGTTTATATGGGCACTCCAGAAATGAGCGCCAAAGTTCTCGAACAATTGCTCGAGGATGGTTTAAACATAGTTGCTGTAATTGCTCAAGAGGACAAACCAAAAGGTAGAAAAGGCCTTTTAGAAAAGGTTCCAACTAAAGTTGTTGCTGAAAAATTTGGTATTCCTGTTTATCAACCTCATCGCATTCGTAAAGAATACGAATTCGTAAAAGAATTGAAGCCGGATTTGATTTTGACAATGGCTTACGGACAGATTATTCCTCAAGGACTTCTAGATATTCCTGAGTTCGGTTGTCTTAATATTCACGGATCTTTGCTTCCTAAATATCGTGGAGCCGCTCCTATTCAAAGAGCAATTATAGAAGGCGAAACGAAAACCGGTGTTACTTTGATGGAAATGATCGATAAAATGGATGCTGGAAAAATGTATGCATTCGAGGAATGTGACATTCTACCCAATGATAACTATTCCCAAATATGCGATAAGATTGTCGACTGTGGTATTAAAGTCGTTAGAGAGAACCTCTTAGCCTATTTAGAAGGCGAGCTTCCAGGCGTGGAACAAGATGAAACAAAAGTTACTTTTGCGGACAAAATCAATCCGGAAGATGAAAAATTAGATTTATCTAAACCCACAAATCTATTCCTGAATTGGGTTCGTGGATTAAGCGAAGAACCTGGCGGATATGTTTACATTGATAGCTTGAAATTCAAAATATTTAGAGCACACAAAGTGTCCGATGAAGTTAATTCTCCTATCGGGAGATTGACAATTGCTAAAAGAGTGTACCTCCAATTAAGCAACGGAGTCATCGAGTTAGATGAGGTTCAACTTGAAGGCAAAAAGAAAATGGATGCCAAGAGTTTCGCAAACGGTAGTCAAAAACTAAACGGATCAATTATTAAATAAAAAAGTAAAGAAGGCTAGTTAAAACTAGTCTTTTTTATGATAGAATTGTTGCATGGAAAAGACGTTGTCGTTATCTGTTCACCAACTTGTTGATTTTTTGTTGCGCACAGGCGATATCGACAATCGTGTCTATAATAAAACCACAATGAGTGAAGGAACTAAGATTCATTCCTTCCATCAATCTAGGCAAAAGAGTAACTATTTCCCAGAATATTATTTAAGGGAAACATTTTATGTTTCTGATTTCTCGGTGACGCTTGATGGACGTGCTGATGGAATTATTGTTGATGAGCATTCAGCGACAGTTGATGAAATTAAATCGACCATCATGCCTCTTGAAGAATATTTTGAATCGCAAAAAGAATGGCATCTTGGTCAGGCTAAATGCTATGCATTGATGTATGCCCATCTTAACAAATTATCCGAGATTAATGTTCAGTTAACATATATCCAGCAAGTCACTAAAGAGAAAATGCTCAAAAACTTTACTTATAAAACAAGCGAACTTGAAGAATACGTCAACGGCTTAATCGTAGATTACATAGATTTTTATACATACATTTTTGAAAGAACAGAGAAGAGAAACGAATCTGCAAAAACTCTTGCGTTTCCTTATCCAGAATTTAGAAAAGGACAAAAAGAACTGGCTAAATATGTGTATGGTATAGCGGTAAACGGTGGAACTTTGTTTGCAGAAGCTCCAACAGGTATTGGTAAAACAATGTCCACGCTTTATCCCTATGTGAGATCTTTTAAGGATGAGGAAAATCAGAAGATTTTCTATTTAACCGCGAAGAACTCCGGCCGCACGATGGCATTTGAGGCAACCGAACTTCTTTTAGAAAAAGGATTAGTGGCTTCTGGAATCATGATAACCGCGAAAGACAAAGTCTGTCTATGTCCAGGTAAAGGATGTAATCCTGATGAGTGCCCATACGCTAAAGATTATTACACTCATATACGCAAAGTGCTTACTGAATCGATTAAGAAATATAATCTTTTCTCACCAGAAGTTATCACGGATATTGCAGAGCAATACACTATATGTCCATTTGAATTATCTTTAGATTTGTCTTTATACGTCGACATCATCGTTTGCGACTACAATTATCTTTTTGATCCAATGGTCTATCTTAAGAGATACTTTGACGAAGATGCATCAAAGATGATTGTGCTTGTTGATGAAGCACATAATCTCGTTGATCGCGGAAGAGAAATGTATTCTGCCTCATTTAATTCCTACGCTTTCAAATTAGCGAAGAAAGCAGTAAGACATTTAGAACACAAAAAAATTAAGAACGCTATTAAGCGTATTTCTAAATTATTCAATCAATTTGAAGACTTTGAAGAAGGCGAGACAATTATTGATGCTTTAGATCATAAAGATCTATCTGGCATCGATGCCTACTTAGTAGCGGCCAGCGATGTTTTGAAAAATCACCATGCTGCCGTCAATGATGATTTCATAAGTTTCTACTTTGATCTCAACAAATTCTCCAAATTGTATGAGCTCTTTGACTCTTCATTTACGTTATTTATCACCAAAACGCCTTCACAAGAGACGAAAGTTACCTTGTATTGCTTAGACCCAAGAGAGCATCTTAGAGAGGCTTTAAACAAGGTAAAATCCAAAGTTATCTTCTCAGCAACTCTTTCACCTAGTGAATATTACATTGATCTTCTTGGAGGTAGGAAAGACACTCCGTTATTAACTCTTCCATCGCCATTTCCAAAGGAAAATCTTGATTTAATGGTGCTTCCAAATGTTTCAATTCGTTACAAAAATAGAGAAAAAACTTATGAGTTAGTCTCTGACTATATTAAGGCTTTAGTAGCGGGCCACGTAGGAAACTATTTCATCTACGTTCCAAGTTATGAGTATTTGGAGAATCTCCAACCATATTTGGTGGACGGAGATTACACTTTAATTGTTCAAGAAAGAGAAATGACCGAGCAAGATAGAAGACAATTTTTGTCTTGCTTTGTAGATAAGCCTGAAACAACCACAGTTGGTCTAGCGGTGGTCGGTGGTGCTTTTGGAGAAGGCATCGATTTAGTCAGCGAACGCCTTATTGGCGTTGTTGTGGTGGGAATTGGTCTACCACAAATCTGTTTTGAAAGAGATTTGATTCGCACTTATTTCGAAGAAAAATATGGAAAAGGCTACTCCTATTCTTACAAGAATCCTGGCGTTAACAAAGTTATGCAGGCGGTTGGCCGAGTCATTAGAAGCGAAACCGATAGAGGAGTAGCGTTGCTAATCGATGATAGATATTTATCTAGTTCCTATTCAAACTTATTTGAAAAGAATTGGAATCATTATAAAGTAGTGACTTCAATTGAAGATGTAAAAGAAGAAGTTGCTAACTTCTGGAAGAAAAAATAGAATATTTCTTATGAAATTTGACAAGGATCATATTCGTAATTTCTCGATCATCGCTCATATTGATCATGGCAAATCCACTTTAGCGGATCGTATTTTAGAATTGACTGAAACCATTTCTAAGAGAGAAATGAAAGACCAATTCCTGGATTCGATGGATCTTGAAAGAGAAAGAGGAATCACAATCAAGTTAAATGCCGTTACAATCAAATACCATTCATTGAATGGAGAAGATTATTTATTTAACCTAATTGACACTCCGGGGCATGTTGACTTTTCATACGAAGTATCACGCTCACTTGCGGCATGTGAAGGCTGTCTTTTGGTCGTTGATGCTTCTCAAGGTGTCGAAGCCCAAACCTTGGCAAATGTTTATTTGGCGGTGGATAATAACCTCGAAATTGTTCCAGTAATCAATAAAATTGATTTACCTAGTGCAATGCCTGATGTCGCTAAGAAAGAAATTGAAGAAAAAATTGGCATATCATGCGAGAACGCATGCCTTGTATCTGCAAAGACAGGCGAAGGCATTCAAGATGTTTTAGAAGCAGTTGTAAAATACATTCCTGCTCCGAAAGGAAAAGACGAGAAGCCTCTTGAGGCTTTAATCTTCGATTCTTATTATGATTCATATCGTGGAGTCGTCGTTTTAACCTGCATCAAAAACGGTAAAGTTAAAGTTGGTGACACCATCAAACTTATGGCGGCTAATAAAGAGTATTTAGTTACCGAAGTAGGAATTAGAACTCCAAAGGAGTTAAAGAAAGAAGAATTGGTTGCTGGCGAAGTCGGATATATCGCTGCTCAAATCAAAGATATAAAAGACGTTGTTCCTGGCGAAACTATTACATTAAGTAATAATCCATGTGAAAAACCTCTTCCTGGTTATCGCAAGATGAACCCAATGGTGTATTGTGGTCTTTATCCAGTTGACTCCAAGAAATATCTAGACTTAAAGGATGCTTTAGAGAAATTATCTCTAAATGACTCTTCTTTAGTCTTTGAAGCCGAAACATCACAAGCTTTAGGCTTTGGTTTTAGATGCGGCTTCCTTGGCTTGCTTCATATGGACGTAGTCCAAGAAAGACTGGAAAGAGAATATAATCTTGATCTCATTTTGACCGCTCCAAGTGTTATCTATCATATCAGCCTTTTTAATGGTGATATGATTGAACTCGACAATCCATCTAAACTTCCTGACTTAACAACTATTAGAGATATCGAAGAACCATATGTCAAAGCCCAGATCATGACTCCAAAGGAGTATGTTGGTCCAGTTATGGAACTTTGTCAGAATCGTCGAGGCATTTATATAGACTTAGAATATTTTGATGACACTAGAATGGTTATTACTTACGAACTTCCTTTAGCGGAAATTGTTTACAATTTCTTTGATAAACTTAAAAGCTATTCGAAGGGGTATGCGAGCTTTGATTATGAATATAGTGGCTACAAGCCAGGAAATTTAGCGAAGATGGATATTCTCCTTAATGGAGAAGTAATAGATGCTTTGTCTATTATCGTACATAAATCAACAGCATACGAGCGCGGAAGCGTAGTGGTTCGTAGGCTAAAAGAGATTATCCCGAGACAGCAATTCGAAGTTCCTGTTCAGGCTGCCATAAATGGCAAAGTTATCGCTAGAGCAGATATTAAGGCTGTTCGTAAAGATGTCTTAGCTAAATGTTATGGTGGTGATATCTCTAGAAAACGCAAATTGCTTGAAAAGCAAAAAGAAGGAAAGAAGCGTATGAAAGCGATTGGATCGGTCGAAGTTCCGCAAGAAGCCTTCATGAGCGTCCTCTCAATTGATGACGATAATTAAATCAGTCGTATTATAGTAAAAAATTAGTAGTTTTATATTGATATATACTTTTCTCCTTGTTATAATCTAGGCAAGGAGATTTTTTATGGCAGATAATTCATTAGCGATTAGATTCAGCGATGAGAAGTATTGTACACGCGCTGAAGTAGCCGAAGCTCTCGGCACAAATTTGATTGAACCAATTTGGGATTCAATCCTTTTATACAGGAAACAATTTAGACGTCAAATAAATTTATTTGACATTACAAAAGTTCCTTTCTCGATTACTTACATGCCTCAAATTATGAAGAACATTGAAAGCATTGAAGAAAGTGTTTCTGAATATATTGTTAGTTTTGGCGGTCTTCAAGACGGATCAGTATCGAAATACACAATTTTTAGAGAAATGTGTATTAGCGAACTTAGAACTATCGCTAAAATTAACAAAGTTAACGTTAACGATATAGCGTTAAATAACATCATCGAGTACAAAAACACCGAATCGCTTTATGAACCATTACATCGCTATTTTTCTGCCTTGACTCATTTAGAAAAGAATCCTCGTGAAAAATTTTCTTTAGAAACCATTAAAAAGTATTACGCAATTATTTCTGGCGAAGAAGGCGAATTCTTCTTTAGAAGAAGTGAAATTGACGCAACATCACAGAAGTTTTTAATCAACCGCGAATACGAAGGAGCACCTACACAAGAGATTGCTTGGTTAATGGATAATCTTATTAACTATGTTAATTCCAGTAATGATTCCTTCTTAATTAAGGTTGCAGTTGTCGCTTATATGATCAATTACATCAAGCCATTTGAAAGATATAACAAGGAAATGGCGGCAATTTTAACTAAGTTAATTGTTTCATTAAGCGATGTTGAATCTGCTGCAGCTTATATTCCTCTAGAATCACTCATCTATGATGAGAAAGGAATTCTTTCTAGTGTATCTAGAGAAATTCAACGTTCTCGTGATTTAACTTATCAAGTTACTTGCGCTCTAGACTTATTCACAAACGCTCTTGACGTTATTAGAGACCGCATCATTCAAGTTAGCGCTCAAGAAGTAAATAATTCTTACACCTTTGGTGAATCACGTGAAGAATTCAAAGAGGAGTTCGGTTTCGAACCTTCTCCTGAAATCATCGCTCCAAAAGTGGAGCCTGTTGAACAACCAAAGGTTGAAGTTAAAAAACCGCGTGAGCATAAGCCAATTGAGGTTATCAAAAGAGAACCTGTCGAAGAGAATTCACTCAGCGATAAACAACTTAGACGTATGGCGGAAAACCTTCTTGAAGAAGACCCACTTCTTAAAAAGAAACAAGCGCATTTCTATGTTCGTCACTGCACAAAAGGAAAATACTACACCATCCAACAATTCAAGAAGTGCGAAGGTACAGTCTATGAGACTGCTCGTACATCCATGGATAATTTAGCGCGTCTAGGTTATTACAGACGTGAACAGGTGAAAAACAAGTTTGTTTACACCCCAATCGACAAAGAGTAAAATAAGGAGCGGAAATTATGTTTAGAATACTTGCAGCTGCTGATTTACTTCCATTATGGATTATTCTTGGCCTATTAGGCTTCTTTGGATTACTAATTTTAGTAATCATCTTTGTTAAAAGACGTTTCACCTCTTTACAAATCAAGAAAGATGAAATCGACGAACAAGAAGCAATTCGCCAAGAATTAGATCGCTATTTGGTGCCTATTGAAGACGAAGAGATTCAAAAAGCGATGGCGGAAGATGAACTCAAAAACAAAAAATAAATCTCTATATATTCATATACCGTTTTGTGACCACATTTGTAAATACTGTGATTTCACAAAACTTTTTTATAACGAAAAATTCGCTAAACCATATGTTAAGAAACTCTTAGAAGAGATTGATTCTTATCATATTAACAAAGTTAATACTATCTACTTCGGTGGTGGTACCCCAACCTCTTTAAGCGATGAAGATTTTGAAACTCTTCTTAAGGAGGTTAAGCCATTATTGGTCAGTGGTGGTGAGTTCACAGTTGAAGCAAACGTTGAGAATTTAACTGACTCAAAACTTGTTTTGATGGACAAATACGGAGTCACTCGCTTATCCATAGGTGTGGAATCAACCCAAAATAGCCGTCTAAAAGAAATAGGCCGAAGTCACACCTATGAAGACGCAGTTAAAGTGGTTAACAAGGCTAAAAAGTACAATTTTGACTCAATTAATGTTGACTTGATCTATGGATTTGTTGGTCAAAGTAAGGAAGATTTGCAAAATGATTTAGAAAATATCCTTACGTTAGACACCGATCACATCTCCATTTATTCACTTATCGTCTCACCTGGTACAGTCTTTTACAACGTAAAATATCCAGTTCAAAGCGAAGACTCCTCTAGAGAATTCTATGAAATCATTCTTAACACTTTAAGGAAGCGCGGTTACAAAAGATATGAAATATCTAACTTCGCTAGAAACGGGAAATATTCTAAACACAACATCGTTTATTGGAAAGATGAAGAATACTACGGTTGTGGTTTAGGAGCATCTGGATATGCTAATGGAGTTCGTTACGAGAATACGAAAAACCTAGATAGATATCTAGATGGTGAATTCATCGATTCTAAAGAAGTGGTTTCAAAAGAAAAAGATTTCACTTATTACTTGCTCACCAATCTTAGAATGGAAGATGGTTTCTTAAGAAAAGATTTCAAAGATCGCTTTGGAGTGGATTTCACCGAGAAATATAAAGAAAAGATTGCTCCATTTGTGAGTTCTGGAGACTTAATCGTTACTGAAAACGAAGTCAAATTGAGTGACAATGGCCTACTCATAATGGACTATATTTTGCTCAAAATCATCTAATTTTTCGTAACATTTTCAAAAATTAACCACTATGTGGTTTTTTATTTTATCAAACAAATTTAGCACTTAAGCCTTGACAGTGCCAAAATGATTCCTATAATATGTGTTAGCACTCCAAAAGTGTGAGTGCCAAAAAAGGAGAAAAACATGAACCGTCGTGACCGTATCTTAAAGTTGATCGTTGAACATTTCATCAAAACCGCTCAACCAGTCGGTAGCCAAACTCTTATTAATGAGTATGGGTTACAGTACTCAAGCGCGACAATTCGTGCAGAGATGAACGCTCTTGAAGTTGATGGTCTTCTTGAAAAGACCCACACATCCTCTGGGCGCGTTCCTTCTAGCAAAGGATATCGATACTATATCGACAACCTACGCGAGAAAAGTGTCTCTGATGAATTCAAGTATCAAATGCAGACGATCTTAGACCAAAAGACTCAGTCGATTGAAAACGTTATTAAAGAATCGTGTGAGATTCTATCTCAAATGACTTCATTAGCCTCAATCGTCTTAGGTCCTAACGCTAAAGAAGAAAAGCTCGCTTCGGTCCAAATTATTCCTCTATCTAATTCGAGCGCAACCTGCGTCTTTGTCACTGACCAAGGCTACGTCGAGAACAAGACCTTCCCATTAAGTGAAGATGTCCAATTAGGAGACATTGAAAAATGTGTCAAGCTTCTAAATGAAAGACTAAAAGGAACTGTCATCTCTGATTTGGTTCCAAAGATGGAAGCGATTAGGCCTCTTCTTAATGACTATGTCGTTGATCAAGACGTCATCTATCAAGCAATGCTTGAAGCCTTCGTTGGATTCGCGAAAGATCGTTTGAACACTTATGGAAAAGATAACTTGTTCGAACAACCTGAATTCGCTAATGACGCGACTAAGATTAGACATCTTCTTGAACTCTTTGAATCTCCAGAAATCTTTAGAGAAGTAGAAGATGAGCAAGAAGGCGACATCTCCATCCGTATCGGTGGTGATGATGACGATGATGTGTCCATCATCTCGGCGAAAGTCAAAATTCCAGGCAAGAAAGAAGGTTCTATCGCAATTGTTGGACCTCGAAGAATGGATTATGACCAAGTCGTCTCTTCAATCGAATATCTAATCGATGAGCTCGAAAAGAAATATTCCAAGATGGAAAGAAAGGAGCCAACAAGTGTCTCCAAAGAAAAATAATGAAAATCACGATAAGTTAGCAAAGCTAAGTGCCGACCTAGAACATTGGAAAAATGAATACTACCGCGCTTATGCTGATATGCAAAACTTAAGGAAACAAGTTGAAAAAGATCACCGCGAAGCGATTAGATACCGCGCCGCAGGATTCGTAGAAAACTTGCTTCCAATCCTCGATGGATTCCATATGGCGCTTCAAGCAGAAGCCAAAACCGAAGAGATGAAAAACTTCTTGATCGGCTTCGAATTCATCTATCGTAATCTCGTCACTGTCTTAGAAAATGAAGGCGTGAGTGAGATTAGCCCAAAAGTCGGCGACAAGTTCGATCCAAGCACAATGCAAGCGATTGAAACGGTCTATGAAGAAGGATGCGAACCTAATAAGGTTCTCAAAGTAAATGTCAAAGGTTACAAACTTCATGAACACTTGATTCGTCCAAGCATCGTCGTCGTCTCGACAAATAAAAAAGACGAACCTAAAAAAGAAGAAAACGCAAATCCAGAAATGGATGCCTAATATAGGAGGAAAAATAATATGGCAAAAGAAATTATTCTCGGTATCGACTTAGGTACCACAAACTCAGTCGTTAGCTATTTACAAGCTGATGGCACTGTCAAGGTCATTCCTAACCCAGAAGGTACAATGACTACTCCATCCGTCGTAGCCTTTAAGGCTTCAGGCGAAGAAATCGTTGGTAACGCTGCTAAAAGACAAGCTGTCACCAATCCTGACACCGTTTCATCTATCAAACGTAAAATGGGTAGTGCCGAAAAAGTCCATATCGGCGTCAATAACAAAGACTACACTCCACAAGAGATTTCCGCTAAGGTTCTCGCTTACATGAAAAAGTATGCTGAAGAAAATCTTGGACAAAAAGTCCAAAAAGCAGTTATTACTGTTCCAGCCTACTTCAATGATGCGCAAAGACAAGCCACTAAAGATGCTGGCCAAATCGCTGGCTTAGATGTTGTCCGTATCATCAACGAACCAACCGCAGCGGCATTAGCTTATGGTCTTGATAAAGAAAAATCTGAAAAGATTCTCGTCTACGATTTAGGTGGTGGTACATTCGATGTTTCCATCCTTGATATCGGTGATGGCACCTTCGAAGTTATTTCTACCGCCGGTGATAACAAACTCGGTGGTGATGACTGGGATAAGGTCGTCGCTGATTGGATCAAAGCCCAAATCAAGATTGAACATGGCTTAGACATCAACGATAAGATGGCCCAACAACGTTTCTTAGACGCTGCGGAAAAAGCCAAGATTGAACTTTCGAGTTCACTTCAAACAACTATTTCCCTTCCATTCATCGCGATGAGCGCCAATGGTCCTGTCAACTTTGAAACAACTCTTACTAGAGCTAAATTCCAAGACATGACCAAACACTTACTTGCTAGAACCGAAGAACCAGTTAGAAGAGCTTTAGCAGATGCTAAGATTAGCACCAGCGAACTCAACCAAGTCTTATTGATCGGTGGTTCAATTCGTATGCCAGCCGTTCAAGAACTCGTTAAGAAGTTGACTGGTAAGACACCAAACTTATCCGTCAACCCAGATGAAGCTGTCTCCATCGGTGCGGCTATTCAAGGTGGTGTTGTCTCTGGAGACATCAAAGATGTCGTCTTATTAGACGTCACCCCATTAACCTTAGGTATTGAAACCTTAGGTGGAGTGCTCACACCTCTTATCTCTAGAAACACAACTATTCCAACAACCAAATCACAAATCTTCTCAACCGCAGCAGATAATCAACCAGCAGTTGACATTATGGTCTATCAAGGTGAAAGACCAATGGCTCACGATAACAAACTTCTCGGTCACTTCCAATTAACTGGTATTAAACCAGCTCGTAGAGGTGAACCAAGAATTGAAGTTACCTTCTCCATCGATGTTAACGGTATCGTTAAAGTTTCTGCGAAAGACTTAGATACTCAAAAGGAACAAGAAATCACAATCACTGGTTCCAACGGTCTTTCTAAAGAAGATATCGATAGAATGGTTCATGAAGCCGAAGCTAACGCTGAAGCAGACGCAAAGCGTAAAGAAGAAGTCGAAATCAAAAACAAAGCTGAACAATACATCAATAGCATTGATCAAGCTTTACAAGAAAAAGGCGATTCTATCGACGCTGCTCAAAAAGAGCAAACTCAAAAATTACGTGACGAACTTAAGACCGCTTTAGATAACAATGATATCGAAACCCTTAAGACTCGTCTTAACGAATTAGAAAAAGCCGCGGAAATGATGGCCCAAACCCAAACTGGTAAATCCGCTCAAGGATCTACCGGATCAGATGGTGCAACCCAAGAAGGTCACGAAACCGCTGACGACGTTGTTGATGCTGATTCAACAATGAAGAACTAATCAAAGATTAACTACTAAGCGATGGGGCTAACTACCCCTTCGCTTTAGTGCTTAGAAAGGAGAACTATGGCAAAACGAGATTTCTATGAAGTGCTAGGAGTTTCTAAAAGCGCAAGTAAGGATGAAATTAAATCCGCTTATCGTAAATTAGCGAAGAAATATCACCCAGACTTAAACAAAGAACCTGGCGCGGAAGAAAAATTCAAAGAAGTGCAAGAAGCTTATGACATCCTTTATGATGACAAGAAGCGTCAAATGTACGACCAATTCGGTATGGCCGCCTTTGAACAAGGCGCATCCACAGGTGGAGCCGGTAATCCTTTCTCAGGCGCAGGCTTCGCTGGACAAGGCTTTGGAGATGTCGATTTAGGTGATATCTTCTCATCCTTCTTCGGTGGAGGACGTAGAAGTCAAAGGAACTTTGGCCCTCAAAGAGGAGATGACACCTTGCAACGCATTCGTGTGCCATTTATGGACGCGATTCTAGGCAAGAAAGTGTTGGTTCCTGTATCTTATGACGAAAAATGTGAAAAGTGCGGCGGTAGTGGCGCAAAAGACTCAACTAGCATCAAAACTTGTCCACACTGCAATGGTCGAGGCTATGTAAATACTCAACAAAGAACACTTTTCGGAATCATGGAACAACAAAGTGTCTGTCCAGAATGTGGTGGATCAGGAAAAATCATTACTGATAAATGTCCAGAATGTGGTGGCCGTGGCTACAAGCACATTAAACGCGATATTGAAGTCAATATTCCTGCTGGCATCAACGCTGGTCAACAAATCCTCATCAGAGGCAAAGGTTCTGCGGGACGTAACGGCGGACAAAACGGCGATCTCTATTTAGAGATTGTCATTACTCCACACGAATTCTTCAAACGTGATGGAAACGATATTCATATCGATGTCCCAATTAGTTTCGTTGACGCGATCTTAGGAAAGAAAGTTGATATTCCAACAGTCTACGGAGACGCTGAAGTCGAAATCCCGGCGGGTGTTCAACCAAATCAAATCCTCCGTCTAAAAGGACGCGGCATCAAAGATATGCGTAAAGGCACTCCTGGAGATCAATACATCCACGTTATCGTTAAGACTCCAACTAAGATTTCTAAAGAACAAAAGAAACTCCTTGAAGAGTATCAAAGCAAAGAAGACAAAAAGGATTCGTTCTTTGATAAATTTAAAAAAACCTTCAAACGTTAACTATGTTAAGGCCACTATATGTGGTCTTTTCTTATTAATTTGCTACAATATTGAAGGGAGAAAACTATGAACAAATATATGCATATGGCGATCCTTGAAGCTCGTAAGGGCATTCGTAAGGGTCATGGTGGTCCATTCGGTGCCGTCATCGTTAAAGATGGTGAAGTTATTGGAAAGGGTCACAACGAAGTCGTTAAAAATAACGACCCTACTTGCCATGGTGAAATGATGGCAATTCACAAAGCTTGTAAGAAGCTTGGCACATTCGATTTAAGTGGCTGTGAATTATATACGACTGGCGAACCTTGCCCAATGTGTATGGCAGCGATTCTCTGGGCGAATATTTCCAAGGTATATTACGGATGTAATATCGTCGATACCGAAGAGATCGGATTCAGAGACAAAGTCTTCTACGAATTCAATGAGAATGGTGGACGTGAAAAGATGGTTGTGGAACTTGACCGTAAAGCCTGTCTTAAACTCTACGAAGAATACAAAAATATCGCTGATAAAACTGCTTATTAAAAGTTAAATAACAAGGACAGAAAATAAAACTGTCCTTTTGTTTTGTCTTAGTATTGTTATATACTTGTAAAGTATCTATGGCGAAGTGTAAATATTGTGGTGAAACCATTTCTAGATTAGACAAAGAAGTTTGTCCGTTTTGTGGTGGTCGTAAACCACTTGTCGATAATGACTACGCGACCGAAGATATGACCAAAGCTTTGGATTCTATCGCTGAAAGTGAAAGACCAAAAGCAAAATCAAAAATCATTGCTGCTATCTTAGCATTCCTTTTAGGAATCTTTGGTGTGCATTCTTATTATTTAGGCCGCTACAAACTTGGTTTAATCGTCTTAGGAATCAGCCTCTTTAGCATCGGTGGACTTGGTTCAATCTTCTTTTTCACTATCTTTCATAGTGTCTTTGCTTACTTAATTCCAATGTTCGTGATGGAAGCTTTGATGATTGCGGTAGGAGTGTCCTATCTAGTTAGAGCAGACATCACTGACGCTAACGGAGATTTTTTAAAATAATGCAACGTTATTTTGGACACAAACTTAAAAACAATATCATCCTTGATGAAGAAGATGTTTTTCATTTACTAAAAGTAATGAGAGCGAGACGTGGTGAAGAAATCGAAGTCGTCGCCGATGATAATGTCTATCTTTGTGAGATTACATCCATTAAACCATTAGTGATTGTTTCAAAGAAACACATCAAAGAGAATAACGAATTACCAAACTACATTGTTTTAGTTGCCGCTTTACTTAAAGGCGATAAGATGGATTTTGTTCTACAAAAAGCCACTGAATTAGGCGTTAGTGAAATCGTTTTGATGACCAGTGAAAGAACAATCGTCAAAGTTAAAGGTCATAAAGACGATCTTAAACTTGGTAGATACCAAAAGATTCTTAAAGAAGCTGCTCAACAGTGCAAGCGTCGCAAAATCCCATTCATCAAAAGAATCATTGATTTCAGTCAACTCGATGAAGCTTACGCCGATGTTAAGCTTATTGCTTACGAAGGCGCTAGAACATCAGTAGCGACTTTAAACAAAAAGATTGATTCACTTAAACCAAAACAAAAATTAGCGATAGTCATTGGCCCTGAAGGTGGATTCTCTGAAGCAGAGATCGCTTACGCTAAACATCATGGTTTCACTCCAGTTGGTTTAGGAAACCGCATCTTAAGAGCGGAAACCGCTTCCATATACGCTTTAAGCGTAATTGCCAATAGATTAGAAGGATAACATGCTTAAATTCATTTCCCTTGGTTGTAAAGTTAACTCCTATGAATCAGATGCATTAAAGGAGTTATTTTTATCTAACGGATTTTCTGATAAAGATAACATAATTGTTATCAATACTTGTTCGGTCACCGCGATTGCTGATCAAAAATCTAGACAAATCATTCGTCGAGAAAAACGAAATAATAAAGACGCAGTGGCGGCGGTCATGGGTTGCTACTCACAAAAGAATGCTGACTATGTCATTAATGAGTGTAAAGCCGACATTGTGGTGGGAACTTCTAACCGCGTTAAACTTGTGGAACATGTCAAAACTTTCTTGAAAGAAAGAAAACCAATTATTGATGTTGAAGATAGTCCAAGAAAATTCAAATATGAATCCTTTGGAACGTTCTCTTTGCCGTCTACGACTAGAGCGTATGTTAAGGTTGAAGATGGCTGTAATAACTTCTGCACATATTGCACAATACCATACACTCGTGGTGTAGCGAGATCTCGCCCAAGAGGAGAAATTGTCTCCGAAATCAAGTCTTTGATTGAGCATGGATATTTGGAATTTGTTATCACCGGAATCCATACCGCGCATTATGGACTTGATCTTAAAAATGAAACATTTTCTTCTTTAATAGAAGAATTGCTAGATATTGATGGCTTATATAGATTAAGAATCTCTTCGATTGAAGAAAGCGAAATCGATGACAAGTTCATTGAACTTTTAAGAACTAAAAGCAATATCGCAAATCATTTACATATGCCTTTACAGTCAGGTTCACCAACCGTCTTAAAAAGGATGGGTCGAAAATATAACGTAGATGACTTTATTAACAAAGTTAAAAGAATAAGAGAAGCCCGTCCTGACATCGCGATTACAACCGATGTCATCGTTGGCTTCCCAAATGAAACTGAAGAAGAATTTCTAGAGACAGTTAATTTTATTAAGAAAGTCAATTTTGCGGAACTTCATGTTTTTCCGTTTTCTGCTAGAGAAGGTACGCCTGCCTATAAGATGAGTGGGCAAGTCTCACCAGAAGTCAAGGCTAAACGCGTCAAAACTCTTCTAGAGTTATCTGAGAAACTTAAGGAAAATTATCGCCAAAAATTCATTGGTCAAGAGCTCGAAGTTATCATTGAAGAGAAAGACAAAGAGACCGGTTTGATGCGTGGCCATTCTTCGAATTACCTACTTTTAGAAGATGATCTTCCAGAGTCATCAATCGGTAAAATTGTTAAAATAAAAGTTCGATAAAATCTAAACAAATTACACGAATATTAAACATTGTATTAAAATTGTTTGATATCGATTTCCCTTCATATATAATATATGTCGGTCTAAAGGAGGCTAAATAATATGGCAGTCCCATTCAGAAGAACATCCAAAACTTCAAAAAGAATGAGAAGAACTCATTTCAAATTATCAGTTTCTGGATTAGTTAAATGCCCAAATTGTGGCGCAACAATCAAATCTCATAATGTCTGTCCAAAGTGTGGATATTATGGTGGTAAAGATGTCATGACCAGAAAAGAAGAAAAGAAGGCCGTTGATGTCAAACCAGTTAAAAAGGCTCCAGCTAAGAAAGCTGAAAAAGCCAAGGCTGAATAATTGTGCTAAAATAAATTCACGAGGTGAATAAAATGGAAATTAACAGAATGATTGATCACACCCTTCTTAAGCAAGATGCTTCTATTGAAGCAATCACTAAATTATGCGAAGAAGCTAAGAAGTATCATTTCGCTTCAGTGTGCGTTAATCCAGGATTTGTTCCTCTTGCAGCAAAATTGCTCAAAGGTAGCGATGTCAAAGTTTGCACAGTTGTCGGTTTCCCATTAGGAGCGACACTCCCAGAAAGCAAAGCTTATGAAGCTAAATTAGCTATCGAAGCAGGTGCTACCGAAGTTGATATGGTCCTTAACGATTCAATGGCGAAGGAACATAACTACGATTACATCGAAAAGGAAGTTGCTCTTGTTAAAAAAGCATGCGGAAATATCTTACTTAAAGTAATTCTTGAAACATGCTTATTAAGCGATGATGAAATCATCGAATGTTCAAAAGCTTGTGTTAGAGGCCATGCTGATTATGTGAAAACCTCAACCGGTTTCTCTAAAGGCGGTGCAACTACACACGCAGTCGAACTCATGCGCAAAGCTGTTGGTCCAAATATCGGAGTCAAGGCAAGCGGTGGTATCCACTCAAAAGAAGAAGCAGAAGCTATGATCAAAGCAGGCGCAAGCCGCATTGGTGCTTCCTGTGGAGTGGAAATTGTTAATGGTAAATAATTTTATTATTTAGTTACGTACGAAAGGAAGGTGAAAAAAGAATGCCAAAAATTGTTGTTAGAGAAAACGAACAATTAGACGAAGCTCTTCGTCGCTTTAAACGTCAGGTTAATAAATCTGGTGTCCTTCTTGAAGCACGTAAAAGAGAATTCTATTTGAAAAAAGGCCTTAAACGCAAAATGAAAAGCGAAATGGCCCGTCGCAAATCCTACTAAAAATAAGATAGTCACCCAAGTGGTGACTTTTCTTTTATTTTTTTAATACAAAGTATTACGAAAACTTTTTCGCAAATTTTTCATCATCGGCCCGTAATAAGTATAGTAGGAGGTCGATTATGACTTATTTAACTTATCAAGGCAATGATGCCGATTGCGGTTTTGCCGCCCTCAAAATGCTTCTAGCGAATTCGACTAGGAACAAATCTTATCTTTACATTCCTAAGCCTTCAAAGAAGAGAGACTATACTTTTGCTGATTTGACGCGAATTGCGAAAAGATATGGCTTAATTCTCCTTAGCTATGAAATGCCTAAAGAAGATAGCAGAACGATTCTAAAGAGCACTTTAGTGTTACTTACTAACAATCATATGGTCTATGTGATAAAGAACAATAAACGTAGAATCATCTATTTTGATCCTGAGTTAGGAAAAGTATCGATGAATCATAAAGCATTTCAAAAGAAATGGAAAGGCTATGTCATGGAGTGTGTAAACACTAAGGAAGCCAAGAAGATAAAAATCAAAAAGCCAATATTAATTCCGATATGGATGGACATTATCTATTACGCAGTTATTGGAGCGGTGCTAGCCTCTTTGATGACAGGCTTTTACCTTATTAAAGACAACTCTAGTATCTTATTAACCATGGGTTTCTTGCTATTGTTTGCTCTAGGAGAATTAGTAGAAAATTGGTATATAATCAAAGAACTAAAATTATTTGATAAACAATATTTAACGAAATTCTTCTCCCGCAAAACAAATCAAAATATTGATAAATACAAGGACTATTGCAACTATCGAAGCAACTATTTTGTTTCCCTTAAAGTTTTGGTGTCTAGCTTAGTCTTAGTAGCGGCGTTTGCCATTTTGCTTTGCTTAAATGATTTTAGAAATATCTTTGTGTTTGTTATTTTACTTTTAGTAAGAGTGCTAGATAACATCATTTTTTCCAAACGTGAAAAGAAGGATGCACAATCAATCGCTCAAATTGAGAAGAATGCTTTTGAAAAACCAGAGCAATTGAATAAATCTTTGCTAAAAGCAAATTCATTAGCTTATCGTATCGCTTTAAATAAAGGTTTCAGGAAAGTTGTCTACCTATTTTTGGCGATCTGTCTAGCCTTTGGCATGATGCTATTTTCTGGTGTGACGTCGACAAACTTCTTAATATTCCATTTTGGAATATATTTCATTGTTTCTCAGGCATTTGAAGGAATTTTAAATTATTGTTTGAACGGTCGAGATCGTAAAAGAATGTGGGCCAGATTCCTCGATGATTGTGATTTATAGCAATTTTATAAAAAGGTGCTATAATATAGCCCCAAGATTATGGAATTGGATTTTGTCAATCAAGGACCAGCATCTTATGATGCTTATGAAGAAATTTATCGTAATCTTTACGAGAAAACCTTTTCTCATTTAGGTCTAACTGGCAACTATTTTGCCGACATTAGTATTGTCGACAACAAACAAATTCACAAGGTCAACAAGGAATATAGGGGAGTGGACCGTCCAACTGACGTGATAAGCTTTGCTTTCCTTGATGACAAGAATGAAATTCCTGCTAAAGATGGTTCGCCCATCTGCTTGGGTGAGATTATCATCTCCTACGAGAAAGCCGAGGAACAAGCAAAAGAATTTGGCCATTCTCTTTTAAGAGAAATGTCGTTCTTATTTGTTCATGGCTTACTTCATTTGCTCGGCTATGACCACATGAAGAAGGAAGATGAAATTAAAATGTTTAATTTGCAAGACGAAATATTAGGAGGTCTAAAATAATGGAACCAAAACAATTAATTGCAAAAGCTGTTGAGGCCCGTAAGTTATCTTACTCACCTTACTCCCATTTCGCTGTTGGTGCTGCTTTACTTTGTAAAGATGGTAGCGTATTTGTTGGAGCGAACGTTGAAAACTCCAGCTATCCACTTTGCATGTGTGCAGAAAGAAACGCGCTTTATAACGCTTACATGCATGGCAAAAAGAAAGACGATTTTGTTGCTATGGCTTTATCAGCAGATACTGATGAACCATGTTCACCATGCGGAGCATGTCGCCAAGTTTTAAGTGAAATATTCCCAAAAGATGCTCCTATCTATATGTCGAATCTTAAAGGCGATGTTCAAGAAACAAACGTTGAAGAATTATTGCCATTCGCTTTTAGCGAAGATGCTTTAAAATAATGAAAAGTGGCTTTGTCTCAATCGTTGGAAGACCAAATGTTGGTAAATCAACAATTTTAAACGCTCTTCTAGAGCGAAAGATTTCCATCGTTACTGAGAAAGCCCAAACAACTAGAAACGCCATTAAAGGCATTTATGATGATGGTGAATATCAAATCATCTTCATCGACACTCCAGGAATCCATAAAGCACACCATTCCTTAGGAAAGATCATGAATCATGACGCTTTAGATTCTGCCAAGGATGTCGATGCGATTGTCTTAGTGGTGGATGCTTCTAGAAAGATTGATGAAGGCGATATGTTCATTAATGAATCGTTGTCCAAAAACATTCCAACATACGTCGTAATCAATAAAATTGATTTGGTAAGAATTGATCAAGCCCAAGACATCAAAGCGAAGTATCAAACGCTTTACCCAAAAGCCAAGATTATTGAGATGTCTGCTAAAGAAAACTTTGGTCTTGATACCTTACTTAATGAAATTAAATCCATCATCCCTGAAGGTCCAAGATACTTTGATCAAGACGCAATTACCGATAAGGATAGCAGCTTCTTTGTCTCGGAAGTTATCAGGGAAAAACTATTGAATCTTCTAAAAGAAGAAGTTCCTCACAATCTCGCGGTGAGAGTGGATGAAATCAAACACAAGAGCGAGTCCGTGATGATCCACGCGACCATCATTGTGGACCGCGATTCCCATAAGGGAATTGTTATTGGTAAAGATGGCAAACGCATAAAAGCCATTGGCACAAAAGCGAGAAAAGAACTGGAAGATTACTTCCAAAAGCGAATCTTCCTCGAACTATTTGTTTCAGTCAAAGAAGATTGGCTCAATAATCCAAGAATTCTAAAAGAATTAGGCTATAAATAATGGAATTTGAAGGCATTGTAATTCGTTCAACGCCATTCCGTGATCATGATGCGATGGTCACGGTTTTATCTAATGATAAGATGCGCTCGTTTTTAGTTAGAGGCGCTTTGAAATACAATTCCAAACTCGGTCCTAGTGTAAATATGTACACAAAATCTCGCTTCCAAATTTCGAGAGGAAAGGAAGGTTACGCCTTGCGTAGTGGAGAGATTTTAGAAAGTTATAAGAACATCAAAACCGATATCGATTGTTTAGCGGTGGAAGATTTTCTTGGAGAAGCCACTAATAAACTTGTGCAGTCTGAAGACGCTCCAGAAATATATCCTTTCTTAGAAAGAGGACTCCAATTATTGGATTCTGGATTTTCTCCTTATACAGTCGCGCTTATATACTTTGCGAAGGTTTTGAATGTCGCTGGCTATTCCCTCAATGTTGATTCTTGCCAAATTTGCGGTAAAAAAGAGGCGATAATCGCTCTTTCTTATAAAGATGGAGGATTTATCTGCAAAGATTGTTTCAGCGCCTTAAAACACTCCAAATGGGATCCAAATAAACTTAAGCTCATGCGATATATCTTCAAAGTTGGAGTGGAGAACTTTAATAAAGTTGAATTCGCCAAAGAAGATTGCTTAACGATAATTAAAGAACTTTCTAAATTTTTAGATAGTGTCGCCCAATTGAACTTAAAGTCAATTGATTTGTTAAAGAAAATTTAAAATACACTTAAAATAGGTTGACAAATTATTCAAATTACACGAATATATAGCGGTCATTTTTAATGAGGTTAACAATATGGAAAAGAAATTTGATGAAATTGTAAATCATTTGATTACAAGTGGTTTCGTCTACCAAGATTCTGAAATCTATGGTGGTCTTTCTAATTCCTGGGACTTTGGTCCTTTAGGCGTCGAACTTAAAAACAACATCAAGAAATTGTGGTGGAAGAAGTTCGTTCAAGAAAGTCCAACTAATGTTGGAATTGACGCGGCAATCCTAATGAATCCAAACGTTTGGAAAGCAACAGGACACGTCTCAACCTTCTCTGATCCACTTATCGACTGTAAGGAATGTCACGCTCGTCATAGAGCCGATAATCTTATCGAAGAACAATATCCTGAAGTTGATGTCCACGGCATGAGTCAAGACCAAATGATGGCGTTTATCAAAGATAAGAAGGTCAAATGTCCAGTTTGTGGCAAGTCAAACTTCACTGATATTCGTCAATTCAATATGATGTTTAGAACTCATATCGGTGTAACCGAAGCCAGCGAATCTTTAGTCTATCTTAGACCAGAAACTGCTCAAGGTATGTTTGTTAACTTCAAAAATGTTCAAAGAACATCACGTCGTAAAATCCCATTTGGTATCTGTGCAATCGGCAAATCCTTCCGTAATGAAATTACACCGGGAAACTTTATTTTCCGTGTTCGTGAATTCGAACAGATGGAAATGGAATTCTTCTGTAAGCCAGGAACCGACTTAGAGTGGTTCAAATATTGGAAAGAATATTCCTTAAGATTCCTAGAATCTTTGAATATCTCTGAAGAGAATCTCCGTTATAGAGATCACGAGCCAGAAGAATTAGCTTTCTATTCCAAGGCTACATGCGACGTCGAATATAAATTCCCATTTGGTTGGGGCGAGATTCTCGGCGTAGCCGATAGAACCGACTACGACTTAAAACGTCATATGGACGCTAGTGGTCAATCTTTAGAATACCTTGATCCAGAAACCAATGAGAAATATGTTCCATATTGTATCGAACCTTCCATGGGCGTTGAAAGAATCTTCCTCATGGTTGCATGCGAAGCATATGATGTTGAACAACTCGAAAAAGATAGTCGTATTGTTATGCACTTCGCTCCAAAGCTCGCTCCATATTTAGCGGCGGTCTTACCGTTGAGCAAACAATTAGGCGACAAAGCTAAAGAAGTATTGAGTCAACTCAATAAATATTTCTCTGTAGCTTATGATGAAACTGGTTCCATCGGTAAACGCTATCGCCGTCAAGACGCAATCGGTACACCATACTGTATTACAGTAGACTTCGAGACAATCGAAAAAGACAACTGCGTGACCATACGTGACCGCGACACAATGGAACAAGTGAGAATTCCTATCGCAGAAGTTAAAAACTTCTTACAAGATAAGTTAGAAAACAATTAGTAGAAAATTAGTAGTTTTACAATTTATTGTATATGCCAATAGACTCCAATTTAGCGAAAGACATTAAGGCGCGCGCCGACATAGTCGACGTCATTTCATATTACCTAAATTCGGTGCAGAAGAAGGGACGTCGTTACGTGGCTATGTGCCCATTCCATGACGACCACGATCCTTCACTTCAAATCGATAAGGAGAAGCAAATATTCCGTTGTTATGTTTGCGATTCCGGTGGTGATGTCTTTTCATTTGTACAAAAGTACGAAAAGTGCTCCTTTATCGAAGCGATTAAGAAAGTGGCAGAGATTATTGGCTACGATGATCCTCGCCTGCATGAACGAGTGAAAGTCCGACAAGTTGATGAAAATTTAGTACCAATTTATAATTGCCTTACTGAATTACAGAAGTTTTATGCTTATGGTTTAACAACTGAAGAAGGCAAAATTGCTAGAGATTATCTGGATAAAAGACATCTTTCCGTTGAACAAAGAGAAAAATTTGGATTAGGCTACGCCTTTAAGGACGGTAAGATTGTCATTCAGGCTCTTCAACAAAAAGGTTTTTCTTTGAAAAATATCGAGGGAACCGGCATCGCTTTAGTGCAGACCTCAGGAATGAACGATAACAACTCCGGAAGATTAATCTTCCCAATCAAAGATCACAATGGCCAAGTTGTTGGCTTTTCCGCGAGAAGACTGGTAGATGACGATTCTGCTAAATATGTAAACTCACCAGATACTAAAGCATTTACTAAAAGTAACGTTTTATATAATTATCATCTTGCTAAGCAAACCGCTAAACACGATGGCTACGTATATGTGGTGGAAGGTTTCATGGATGTCTTTGCTTTAGATAGCATTGGTATCACTAGTTGTGTAGCCTTAATGTCAACAAAGTTGACAACTAAACATGTTGAAATGTTAAGAGCCTTAGGAGTGGAAGTTAGACTTTGTCTAGATGGTGATAATCCAGGACAAGCCGCCATGATGAAAATCATGACTCAATTAGATGAGGCACACATTCCATATAGACTCGTATCCGTTCCACTAGAAGTGCGTGACCCTGATGAAATTTTGAAACAAGATGGCGAAGATAAGCTAAAAGCTTACGTCAACACTTTAGTGGATCCGTTTAACTTCGCTTTGAATTATTACAAGAACATCTCTCCTCTAGGAACGGTGGAAGATCGTAAAAAAGTTATCAATCATTTCTTACCAGCAATTCAGGCTTTAAATTCACAGCTTGAGAAGGACGATTATATATATAAACTTTCAGAAGCAACTGGTTTCTCAGCCCAAGCAATTCGTAACGCTTTGAAAGAATATGCTTCAAAACACCGCGAAAGCAATGAACCTACATACAACGTCAACGTTGAAATTGACGAAAATCCAGTATTAGACAAAGTCGACAAAGAATATCGTCGCCTCGATTTAGCGGAATATGGATTCCTTAGACTGATGTTTTTGG
>Ga0310786_10002736_pt1 | contig 26505 bp, 38 predicted proteins | sample AusTroGonzalo_MG_FD_203881 | JGI IMG/M metagenome (GOLD analysis project Ga0310786, IMG submission 203881) | Bovine rumen microbial communities from tropical cattle in Woodstock, Queensland, Australia - Gonzalo_03 (v2) (version 2) | ecosystem: Host-associated > Mammals > Digestive system >...
GTCTATGGTTTTTGTTGCAAAATTGCAACAGAGGGGGGCTATAAAAAATTATTTTGCAAAAATTTTTCCATTTTCGCCCACCGTGTACCGGTTCATGGCCTCCCTTGCCTTCCGCTTGCGCCTGTTTACTTCCGCCCAGCGCCCGCCGCCTGTATCATGTATCGCAGCATGACAGTCGCGACATAACAACTCGAGGTTGTCGAATCTGAGAGCGATCTCCGGGTTCTCAATGTTCACCGGATCAAGTTCAATCTTGTGGTGAACTATCTCGCCCGGCTTGTATATTCCCTGACGCAGACAGTTCTCGCATAAATGGTGCTGGCGTTTCGCGTATTCGTTACGGCAGTCTTGCCATGCCTTCGAACTGTAAAACCTTCTCGCGAAAGCCTTAGCCATTGAACCCTTCCTCGTACTTGCACGGCTCGCTGAATATATCCCGCAACTGTTTACCGACTTCACCAATTCGGAAGGACTTGTTACTCGTCGAGAAGTAATCCGTTTCCGGATCCATTCGAGCGGTCAGGTCTGAGATCTTCACGTCCGCGTGATGTACGCCGCCGATCTCGCAGTAATTCCCGTACAAGCTCCGGAACATCGGACAGTCCGGAAAAGCCTGGAGCGTTTCGAGCAGCTTCTCTTTATCGATCAACATAGGAACGTGCAGCGCATAATCCAGCGTCGGTAGCCCCTTCTCTTTCAGGACCGCCTCGCAATATCTCAGTGCCTTCGAGTACGCTGTGCGTCCGCCGTGTTTCTTCTCAACGTGCTCGTAATGATCCCGCAGCGTTTTATTGTATAACGGCTTTGTGCTTGTCATTCGCTGCATGATATAGAAATCATCGTTGAACAGCCAAAAGCGGTCTGGGACGTCAGGGTTCTTGCATATAGCGAGCAGCGTATTGCGAACGCGTTCCCACTTGGTAAAGCCGTCCTGTTTGTATCGTACCGCGTGATCCGGTACTAAACCCTCAGGCACTCCGCCATAAAACCATACGTCGCCGTGCGTCATGTTCGCTTCGATACTCCTCAGCGAGTACCGCAGCTCCTCAGCGCCCGCGCCTTCTTTCAAAATATAAATTACGTCGTACTTTCTCATATTTGCCCCCGCAACAAAGGACCGGAACGCTCCGGCCCTTGTGCTTCTTCTTAACACCATGAAAGGATTAGACCGGCTCAGGAGTCGAACCTGAGCGAGGCACCCGCCCGATCATGTCGCCGGATCTCTCCGGCTGCGGTGATTCAATACCGAATTGCCCGCCGATAAATTACTATCTTTGGACGGTAACATAATAGCATGGGTATATACTGAAATTCACTGAAATGTTTTCTATCCGCATAAGACTCTTAAATACGGCTCAGAGCTCCAATGTTTTGCCATGATATTACACACTCCGCGGCGGATCTCCGGGTCCGTCTGCTGCCTGAGAAACGCCAGCAAATTAATATTCTGCGTGATTATATCCTCCTCGTTCGTTACCCGGATCAGGCTATCGTCATTCACGTAGCAATGTATCACCGGGCTCGACTCAACGTGTCGGATCCGATTATCTTTTGCGAGGCAGCTGAGAACAAACAGCTCGTCCTCGCCGTAGCGCTGGCCCTCCATGAAGCGAACGCCCTCGACGATCTCGCGGGTGAATAATTTATTCCATACAAATGGGAAACATTTCGGCAGCCTGGTAATCGAATATTCCCCCGGACTGTTTCGACACTTGCTCGTCAGCTTGCCGATCTTCGCATAGTATCTCATGTGATTAAACTGGATTATGTTCGCGTCTATCTTTATCGCCCTGGAGAAGATCTCCCCGGCCTTTGAGTCCAGCATATCGTCAGCGTCGAGGAACGTGATCCACTCTCCTGTCGCGTTGTCGAGTCCCGTGTTCCTCGCCCCGGAAACACCCGGAACGTGTACGTTGTCGAGCGCCTTGATTCGGCTGTCAATAACCGCGAACCCCTCGACCAGCTCCGGGCCGTTGTCCTCGCTGTGATCGTTAACGAGTATAAACTCGAAATCGCCAGGCTGAGCCATTAACGAGTTGACGCACGACGGCAGCCAGCGGGCCGCGTTTCGGTATGGTGTTATTATGCTGATTGTCATTTTATCAAAGCCTCCACTTCCTCGAGTCCTTTATCCCGCAAATTGTAACAATGCCTCTCTGAATAATGCAGCACTTCCGCGACCTGGCGGAACGGCCTGAGGTTTATATATCGCTCATACAGTACCGCACCGACCGGCCCGGGGATCTTGTTGATCGTCCTGAGAACGCGCCGCTTGATCCTGATCGCCTCGAGCTCGGCCTCCTCGTACTCCGTCAGCTTCTCCGCCAGCCGGACCGCTTGTTTCTCGGTCGGCCTCGAAACGGATCCACCGCGCGGAGTTCCGTCGCTGCCCTGAGGCGAACGTATCGCGTCGAGCTTCTCGGCTTCCTTGTCGTATTCACTTTTTAGCCTCCATGCTACACGCACCGCCTCGCCGTACTGCTGCAAGTATTCCGCTGCTGTCATTCTTTCGGCCTCCAATGGTTACACGGTTCCCCAGGCGGAACGTCGAGGTAAAACGAGCTGCGTCGACAATTACAGTAAACGTCGTTATCCTCGTATGTCCGGGCGAAATACTGGCAGCCGTAACAACTATGTACCAGTTCGTCCATTATTCGTATTAATTCGGCCCCGTCTGTGATTTTCATTTACTCCCCCTTGTACGGTTCCGGCAGCGGACGCCAGGCAATAACGTGTTTAATTATATTCTCGGCGTACGGGCCTTCAGCGTGTTTCATAACCCCGTAATCAATTTCGCATACTTCGAAATCGTCCTCGGCCCATTTGATCGTAACAAGAACGTGTTCGGCCGTGTCCGGTTCTCGTTCGGTTATCGGGATCCACGCACCGCTAATAACTTTAACTTCTGCCGGTAAAACGATAATGTTTTCATATTCCTTTTTTAGTTCGGCGCGGAGGCGTTCGATATGGTCTTTGCTCATAAAGCAACCCGCCTGAACTAAAATCGGATCAGGCCGTTTAGTTAAGTATTCGAGTCTATTATTCTCGACCTGGACGAGCGTAATCTTTTCTTTAAGTCGTTTATTTTCGTCGTTCAGTCCTTTAACGGTTTCGCCCATGATTCGAACGAGCTGCTTCAACCTCGAGATTTTGTCCTCGGCCGTTTTGTAATTATAGACAACTGGTTTATTCATTTACTGGCCTCCATTCTCGCACCGCAATTCGAGCAGTAGTTTGGCAAATCTTCCGTACTATCAAATGTCGGCATATTACCGCATAAAGAACACTCAATATTAAAACCTCTCCATAGCCACTCCCCCCTCGGTCTGTCGGCTGATACGCTCTCTGCGTTATAAGGAATAACTACTAAATTGTGGTTGGGGTTTTCTTTTCTTACTTTCCTCGCCCACTCTGCAAAATCTTCATCGTTAAAAACCATTTCGCATTTAACTACTATCGGCTCTTCCTGCGTGATGTTCAAATCGCAACTGTGTAATGGTATTTTCTTCGGCTCGGCTTTTAGTGCTTCTATTGCCATATCTATTGCTTCTGCCTTGTCGCACTCTATAACCACAATTGCCTTGTCGTGTCCGTATTCTTCAAAATTGCTTACCGCTTTTCTCATTAAAGTGAGGAATTTAATTGCTTCTTCTCTTGTCATTCTGTATCACCGCCTTTGCGTTCGTACTCTTTGCACTCCGTTCATAACACACGCCGTGCGTTACTGTGTGTATTCCGTGCGTTACCCAGATGAAAACGCCGCGTTAATACTGGCCTTCATTGCCGCGACTCTCCGGGCCTGTTCTTCCGGCTCGAGCGGATCCTTTACCTCCGGCGGCTTGTACGGTTCTGTCTTTCGTCGCCTCGGCCACTTCTCGTTATTGGCGAACTTGATACATAGCCCGTAATGATCCGGCACTTTGTTCTTCGCGTCCTTCAGCCAGCGGCTCACCTTCTCGATCAGATCCTCCGAGCGCTCGTATGTTTCGGATAACGAACTTCGCTCCTGATCCGTGAGCTTTACGTTACCGAGTGAACCGAAGGAGGAAAAATTGACTGATGAACCGGCCGGACAACCGGCCTCATTTTCATTATCATTTTCATTATCATTTTCATTATCATTTTCATTATCATTTTCATTATCATTTTCATTATCATTTTCATTGCGTTGTTTTTGGTTGTTTTTGGTTGTTTTAGGTTGTTTTTTAGCGTTTTGATTCCCTTTCGGAGCGCCGCCCTTGAGTCCGTTCTCGTATTTCTTGTAATTCGCGTCGATCTGCGCCCTCATCTGAATAAAAACGGCCTTTAACGGACCCTTTAAATTCGGTTCTTTACCGTCCAGGGCGTACAAACAGATCGCGTCAAACAACGCAACCTTGTCGTCAGCTTCGAGCTCGTTAAGGGAGTCGAAGAAGCTCCGGTAAAATACAAAATTATCTCTACTCTCTCTCATTTGTTGAAATCTCTCCGTATAATAAATCGACTATTTTGTGCCCCGTTTGGCGTTTGTCGCAGAACTCGACACGGATCGGCCACTTCGCGCACCAGGACGCTAAAACGCGGTAAATCTTCTCGCCGCGGACCATAGTGTTCGGGGAAGACCACGTTAAAAGGTCCTCGATTCCATGTACGTGGATCCACTCGTCGCGGTCCTTGTAGCGGTTCTGTTCGACCAGTATTATCAAGGTCGCGCCGGCTTTTTTGGCTTTCTCCATTTCGCGCTTGAACCGGTCCGATTCGACCGTACAGTTCTTCGCCAGCTCCGCGATATTCTGCTTTCGGTCGATAACGATTCCGGGTCGATTCCAGTCCATGTAATCGCCGAACAACAATTTGCTGCGTTCGTATTCTATGCCAACCGTGCCAAAATATTTGATTATGCCCTCGATCGCTTTTGGCTTCTCTCGGGTGTCGATGATGATATATTTTTCCATAATTAGAACGGAATATCCTCGTCGTCGGTAGGCGTCGTCGGTATAGGCTCAGGCTCAGCTGGCTTCGCGCTGGATCCGTCGCTGTTCGTGTTCTTATCGCAGAAGTCGAAGTCCGTAACGATCACGCTCCAGGCTTTGCTGTCCGGGTTGTTTTTCGGCTTGTACGACTCCATGCGGCCGACAACGAGGATCTGCGAGCCCTTGCGGAACCACTTCTCTATTACTTCAGCTCGTTTGCCGATTATGGAGCAGCGGAACCAATCGGTTTCGTCGCCGTAATCGCGGGAAACTCCGACCGAAAACGTCGCCTTTTTAAACGGCCCGTTCGGTCCCTGGTGTTCCGTCAGCTCCGGATTATTACCGAGATAGCCATGTATTGTAATTCTATTCAGCATTATTGCCCTCCTCTGAGGCGGGAGCACCCTCCGCAATGTCCCGCCTCGTCCTTCTCACTATAACGACGTCGGCGTTCATGGCCGCCATAAGGCGCATAAAAACGTCGAAGTTTGGAGTCCTTTTTCCGTTCTCCCAGCGATTAATCCCGGACGTTGACGTTCCGGACCTTTGCGCCAGCTCGCGGACCGATGTGTTCGTTTCCTTCCTGAGCTGCCTGATAACCTGGCCGGGCCTGAGTTCTGTTTCTGATATTATCGCGTTATACATTAGTCGCTCTCCAGTACAAGCTGCATTTTTTCCATTGTTCCGACGAACCCGAACGGTTTTCTCGGTCCCTCGGCCATTTGTGCTATTTCGTCGAACTCCTCGGCGCTGATCTCCTCGATCGGGCTTTCCATTTCCCTGAGGAGCTCCTCGCGGCCGAGAGCCTTCCCGCGCTGCAAAATGTCATATTCGCGGCGGGTGTCGTCCTGAGCCTTGACGAGCATTTCAGCATTAACGCCAGCGTCGAAGCCGCGCTTGTATTCGGCTTTGAGAACTGGATCAAGTAAGTATTTGATTAACTTATTCATTACTCTGCCTCCTTGATTTCGTACAATTCCGGGGCTGTTAATACTTTTGTTTCTTTGCAATAATCGCACTTCTCGCAGCGGAGCGGTTCAACCTCTCCGGTCTTTACCAGGTCGAATGTTTCGATTTTTGCCTCGACGAGCCTGTACGCTGCGTCGAGAACGTGCTGCGGAATCTCCAGGACGGTTATGTCCGGGGTTTTCTCTTTCGTTACAGCTGCGATATAGAACGGCAGCTTTTTCCCTGTGTTCTGTTCGATTATTCGCTGGTATATAGCGCCCTGAATATCGTAGCCCCAGTATTCCACCCAGGAGCGCCAGCCATAGCCCGGCTCGAAGATCTCAGCGAAGTCCTTGACACATTTCAAATCTACAATACGGGATCCGTTAAAAACGTCCGCCTTGCATTTCCACGGCAGCCCGAACAGTTCGCCGGTGAAAATGACTTGTTTCTCCCCTTCCAGGTAATTCATCATCAAGTCGCTGCGCTGAACTCTCGCGATTATCTCGTTCGCGTGTGAGAACTTTGCCAGGAGTTCGCCGTTTTTCTTAAACATTTTGTCGCCGTTTGCGTTCACGAAACGCCTGACTTCGGCCTCACTACCAGCCAGCGCCGCGTCAACGTACTTCCCGATCAGGAGCGCGTCGGTTTCGTCGCGGACGTACTGGCCCATTGCCTCAGCAAGTCCGGCAGCTTCGCATTTATTGAACGCCTTGAACTGTGAAACGGACCAGTACGCTTCGTTTGCGGCTATGCTGTGATAGTTTTCATTGTTTAATTGAATCAATTTCGACCTCCTCCGCGTAACTTTCCCCACTTAGTAACTCCTTAATAAGAACCGCTTTTGACGCCTTTAGAGCGTCGCTCAACATTTCAGGGTTGGCTTTCTTTAGTTCCTGAGGAAAACGAGTTAAAATCGAAACTGCTTCCGCGAATACGTCCTCGCCGTTGCCTTCGATTGAGATCTTTAGCATGACGTGGCTATTGTTTTCAACTTTTGCCTTTATCGTAATCATTGCCAGTCCTCCGCCTCCATTCTCGTTACAAAAAAGTGTATTCCGTGGCTGCACTCGTTCCAGCGGTTTTCGTCCCATGCGTCCGGGAGTATTACCTCGCCGACGCGGTAAACGCCGCCTCGTTCCGATGTAACCTCGGTAACGTCCGCCGGGCTTCCGTCGTAGTTCTGTATATCCAGTACCTTCGCCTTGCTGGCTCTGCATTTTCTTGTTGTCGCGCTGGAACGTTCCGCGTCCTCTGGGATCTCCAGCTTCACGATATAGCCGCCCGCTGCTTTCCAGGCGATAAACGAACCGGTATCGGGACAATGAATCGCGTAACGGATCTTTGTTTCTTCGTTAAGGTTGGCTTCCCGAAGGTCGGCTCCCCAAAGGTTGGCTTCCCAAAGGTTGGCTCCCCGAAGGTCGGCTTCCCAAAGGTCGGCTCCCCAAAGGTTGGCTTCCCAAAGGTTGGCTTCCCGAAGGTCGGCTCCCCAAAGGTTGGCTTCCCAAAGGTTGGCTCCCCGAAGGTCGGCTCCCCGAAGGTCGGCTCCCCAAAGGTTGGCTCGCTCGCCGCCCTCCTCGTCGTATAACCATTTGCGGTGTTTCTCGAGTGCCGCTTTTAATTCGTCTTTATTCATCGGTCGCCTCCTGTTCCTGTTTCGCCTTAGCCGCGCACTCGTAGCACAACCTTCGCCCGAAGGTCCGTTCTGATCTTGTCGCAATTCCTTTAGCCGTGAACCTCTTTCCGTCCGCCTCGTAATCGGTTATTTCCGCTCCGCACTCCTCGCAGAACAGAGGCTCGTCGGTTTTCGGTGCGTAATCCCGAACCCTGAGGGCGAGGCCGTCCTGTGATTTCGGCTCAGGAGCCTCGTACAGGGCTATTTTTTTACCGCTCCAGCTGTTCGACTTCGTGCGCTTGCCGAGTACCTTTGTAATCATGTCGTTGTTGACCTTGTTGACGATCATCGGCTTCGCGTCCGGTTCCTTGAAATAGATAACCGGCTTTATTTCGGTTCCGTGCTGATTTTTAATCTCCTCCTCGTAGATCTCGTCGATCGTCAGAATCAGATCGCCGTCCTCCGGAACGTCCCAATGGCCAAGGTACGGCTTGAGCACCTGACGGAGATCGCCTTCAATTTTCTTCTTCATTCCGCCACCTCCTCGTCAAGGAACCCTCTGAAAAACGTACCGGTCGCGTTCTGATCGTAAACCTCTTTAACGATTTCCTTGAGGATCGCACCCAGGCTGTTAAACGTTACGTTAATGTCAGCAACCGCGCCGCCCTTGTAACGGATCCGAACGACCTCCTCCGGAACGTGCTGCCCCGGATCGTTGCGGGCGTAGTCAATGCTAACGATTTCCGCTCTATTATCTGTTTTCAAAAGACTTTCGACGTCCTTCGTCCATTTTCTTTTATCTTCCATTGCTGCCCTCCTATTCTGCCAGCGTATAAACGCCGTATTTTGAGCCTGTCGGGCTCGGCCTGTATGTTAGCGTAATGTTATGTCCGGCGCGCCTGAGTTCCATAATTCGGCGCGCCAGCGACATTATGTTTAATTCCGTTACGGCCTCGCGTGTTGTCAGCTCGCCTTTTTCCTGGAGCCATTTGAGGACCTTCTCGCATTGTGTAGTCTTTTTCATGCTGCACCTCCTCAGAATATCGCCAGGGCGACAAGGCCCGGGCCGAAAAATAAACCAAACAGAACCATAATTGCGTAGGCTGCAATGCTTCCCTCTCTTATTTCGTATCTTTTACGCATAGCTGTACCTCCCCGGTGTTAATCAACTGAAATAACTCGTTACACGCCCTCGACGTTTTGTTCGCCCTTCCGTATTCGCTGATAGGACAGTTTCCGTACTTGATCCGCTTATCCTCGGATCCGTCCGCTTTGAGGATCGGCGTAAAAAACGGGCAATCCTGGCACGTTATGCGTAATCCCTGGAGCTCGTACTCGTCGCTGATGTCCTCCGGCGTCGTGTCCGTTTCCGTGTAGCTGATAATCGCGAATGTGTCGCTCTTAATGTCAGCGATCGGGTGCTTATGTCTGAGCTCCTTCATTGTGGCGTTGAGCGTGTCAGTAAATAATTGTGCCGTGTCCTCTCGAACGATTGCGAATTGCTGATAGCTCTCTTTTAGCATTAAAAAAATCACCTCCGTTTCGTTACTTTGGTGATTCATAATTATATATTCTGTTGTGCTTCTACTACCCTATTCCGGAATACTCCCAATCTTATGATTATTGGAATAGTTATCAATCTTTTTATTCGGACCCTCTCGGGCCCGTCTTTGTCAGAATATATTGAATCACCTCTACACCCCGTATTATAATTTAAGTGTTCCCCATTTGTCAACAACATATTGATTGGAGGTATTTTCATGGCGAAATGTATAAAATGCGGAAAATCTACCCTCGTAAAGGGCCACGTTAAACTTGCAGACGCTGCAATCTGTACGTTCTGCTTTAAGGGGCTCGGGTTTACCCTCTCTGACGTCGCCGCTGCGAGGTCTTGTACCTATGACGAAATAAAGGACGGCAAGGAAATCATGATAAAAAAACTCGAAATCAAACACCAGGCACTCAAAACGGCTGCGGCTGCCATTAACAATTACGGCCAGGAACGCGAACGGATCGCAACGGAGGCAGAGCTCGAGATTTTCGAAATACTAAAAGAAATATCCGGCGAGGATCTTCAGCTGATCCGGAGGTCCGACGATTACGTAACGGCCGCCCTGGGTGAATGGGATCTCGCCCGGATCAAGTACACCCCGCGCGCAAAATGGGTGTTGTTCCCGTCTATGGACCATAAAGGCGAAAAAATGGAAATCTCCGCCCCGGACGATGTTTATAACTTCGCCGATTTGGTAGAAAACTCGCTCGCTGTGATTAGAAAATATACGTAAGGATAAACTATACCAAAAGACGGAAAAATCGCTGATATCGAAAAATAGAGCCTCATTTTTTTCGGACAAAACAAAAAGAGGAGGGTTTCCCCTCCTCTTTGTAACAAAACGCCGCTTTGCGGAGGCCTATTACAAACTTGAAAATCATGTGCAGCAGTGTAGTTGTTTTTATCGTTTTAAGGTCGCGGCGTAATGTCCTATGATACTGGCCCGTTCCATAACCTGAGGGCCGTTCCGTCGTGATAATAAACCGGGTGTTCGAGCGTAAAGTCGATCGCGGTCGCTGAAACTGCTACTCCGAGGAAAATATAAATCTTTCCGTCGTTCGTCGTCGGTTGATCCTGAACGAACGGAGTGTCCGGGTCTATGATCGCGGACCCGTCCGACTGCGGAGTACATTTAACGTATACTGGTTTCCAGGCAGTTAATGTTAACGCCGCGCCGGTCCTATTAAATGAGTACCCGAGCGTTACGGTACTGTACTGACTATACTGGTACGTTACGGACGGCCTACTCCCGGCAGCAACGGACGCCGTAGTCGCATAATAAACTATTCGCCCATGAGGATTAATTTTAGCCTGGTTAACCTCTTTTTTCGCCGTCGCTGACGTGGAGGTCGACGTATTAGCCGGAACGTAACCCGCCCCGTCCGCTGACGTGAATAAAAGCCTATAACGGTACGTTATCTGTTTCATAGGTAACGACATACCGTTAGTCCTGATTTGATAACCTATTGTGTTGGTATCTGAGTTATACCACGTTACCCAATACGTACCGTTAAAAATAAACGGGTACGTTGCTCCCGCTTTTAAGTATGCAGCTCCTCCGAGATTTCCGAGAGTCCCGGTCGTGTTCTGTTTTATCGGGTACGCGCCCGTCGAGTTAACGTTTAACGTCAGGTCCGCAACGGCTCCCGAGTTTGTTTCGTCGAATGTTACGAGGATCATCGCGCCCGTTACAAGGTCCGCCGCCGTAAAGTCGTTACAAGTAACGGCCTTTGCGACTGTCGCGGCTGCGGTCGAACACGTCCCGTTAAATATTGCGATTTTACCTCGAGCAAAAAGACTGTCGTTAACCAGGTCGCTTGTTTTCGTCGGAATGTCGTCGGTTAACGCCATAGTTCCGGAGGCGTCCGGAATTGTTACGGTTCTATTTTCCGTTAATTCGTCCGGGGATAACTTGCTCGCATAACTGCCTTTAAACATTGAGGCCGCGCCCATGCGAATTGTACCCGTTGACGGCTGAGCTTCTAACGTCTTAAACGCAAAAGCTCCGCTTGTTTTATCGGCCGGAGTAAATCCCTCGGTTGCGCTTGACGAATCCCCGATCATTAACGGCCTCCAATATGAATAACTGGACGGGTTCGGAGCCGTTTGTTTTACGTTTTCGTCCGAATCGGTATCGTACCACGTTACCCAATTCGTTCCGTCGTAAATAAACGGCATAGTCCCGGTTAAATTGCCCGGATCGTCGAGGTCCGTAACTCCCCCGCCCTTTAATACCTTGATAGGTTTAGCGCCCTTGCCGTTGACGTTGAGCGTTAAACCGTTAACGGCGGCCGTGTTTGTGTTATTGAACGTAACGACTACCACAACACCTACGGCTTGATCGGTTGAATTGAAACCGCTCAATGTAACGGCTTTTGCCGATGTACCCGCACCCGTGGAACAAGTGCCTTTCCATATCGCACTATCGCCACGAACAAACCGTGAGTTGTTGATTAAGTCATTAGTGGTCGCTTGCACATAACCTCTTGTAACACTTTCATCATTATTGATGGTAAAGTTCCAATATCCTGTGGGATTCATCATATCCCTCGTACTGATGTAGCCATCTTCTACCGCTACCTCTATCAGCACAAGGTCTGAGCCGTAGCCGTCCATGTCGATGAACTTAACGGTTATATACTTACCCTCGTCATACGCGTCAACGATGTCGGAAAATGTTTCGCTCGCCGTGATTTCCTCGTCCTCGTCCTCGGTGAGAACAACGGGGAATATTTGTTCTTCTGGAATAGTCGGCTTGTTTGTTAGGTCGTTATAATTTCCGGACGTTGCTACTGCTGCGAGATTTGGTTTTCCGCTGAGGTCGCTATACTTTCCGGACGTTGCAACGGTCGCGAGTTCCGGAGCGTTAATAAGATCGTCGTAGTCCCCCGTTGTCGCTACGGTCGCCAGGTCCGCTAAATTCGCCTTATAAGCCAGTAACGCGTCGATTTGTGCGCGTGTATATGCTTTCAGGTCCTCGAGCGTTAAATCGCCCTGGAGGGTCGTTCCCTCGATAGTCGGTTTATTTACAAGGTCGTTATAATCGCTCGTTCCGATATTAATAGTATCTCCGGCCCTGAGTCCGATATTATTGTTATCGTTAACGGCTAAATTTACGCCGTTAGCGTCGTTAACTGATAGTTTCATATAATAACCTCGTCGAGTACGTCTTTAACTGTTATATTAGCTTTATTAGTCGCCAGGACCGCGTTATTCGTGAACTTAATACGAACTTGAACTTCGGCCGGTCCGGATAATAGAGCGGCGGTTTCTTCCTGAGTCAACGGAATATAAATTGTTTTGTTTTCCGCGTCGACGTTCGGATCGTTAACATTTACGACCTTTAGCATTTCCGTTTTACCTTGCTCGATAGCAACACGGAAATAATTAACGTCTGTAAAATCGACGTCCGTAATAGTTAACGGGAGCGTCGGAGTCGTGTACCTATACATTCGCGCCCTCCTTGTCTAATTTTTTAGTCGGTAAATTATAAAAACGTTGAATCCTGGCGTCCATGTCGCCGTTCCAACCGTTACGCTTATAAGCGTCGATTAATATTTCCATTTCTTTACGTTGCTCCGGGGTCGCATAACCTGAGTCGAGTCGCATTTCTAAACGGTCCGATAACATGGAATACGAAACGGCCTCGAGTGTTTGTTTCGTGGTGCTGTTTCTGTCGATAAGCCATTGAATAAAGACGAATAACCCGTTAGATCCAAGCGCTGTTAATATTATTGCTGTTACTGTTGTCATTTCTTTATTGCCCTCGCCTTTTTTAACTCTTTGGATCCGAAGCGCCCTGTAACCTCGAGCCCTTCTTTTTTCTGAAAGTCTTTGACCGCTGCCTCCGTCTTTTTACCGAACTTATAATTATCTTTGAGCCCATAGCCGCCGTACCAATTCAGGAACCGCTTCATATATTTTACGGCCGTGAAGGTGTCGCCCTTGCTGAAGTAACTCGTGCCTGTCGGCCTCCAGATGTGCGTGTGCTTTCCTACCGCCTGGATGATTCCGTAAGTGCCTCCGTGGTCTTGGAAGTGTGCGTTTGCAACACGCTTCTTACCCTTTAGATCTACGCAAATCATCACGTGATTTGTGCGTGTCAGCACATCACCGTTCTGCATTTTGCTTACAGATTTTAGATGTTTCTTGCACCACGATACCATCGTTGACATAGTGTGTGGTGCTGACTTGTAGCCTGAACACTTGAGCACAGTTCCGGCAAACACATCACAACTTGCACCAGCTCGTGACTTTGCGTACTTCCATCCGCTACGCTTTGGATACGCTTGATTCAGCCTCTTCTTGTATGCTGCTTTCGGCTTACCGCCCTTGTATCTGTATTTTGATAATTTAGTGCCGTATGCGTAAGCACATTCAACGGCTATTTTTGCTGTCTTTGGTGGAAGCGTTGGAAATGTGCCAGGATAGGTTGTTGGCTCTGTTGTTGGTGGTGTCGGTTTTGGTGTTGGTGCTGGTGTTGCCTTGTTTTTTGCGTTCACCCATTTTTGTAGTGCCAGTACTGATTTAGGACCAAAAGCACCGTCTATGTCCTTGCCCTTAAAACCGCAAATGACACGCTGCACGGCCTTGCTGGTTGCTGGACCCCATGCACCGTCCTTGCTCGTTCCGCAGTAGGCCTGTATGCGTTTCACGGTTGTTTTATCCAGTATGCCATTAACGGTAAGACCACCCAGTGCCTTTTTCATATTGGCAATCGTGCTATAACCCATGTCAGAGTCCTCAACAATTGGGCCGATTTTATATGATCCGTTAAAAGCTGGCCTAAATATGTTGACGTATTTTGTGTTTCGTGTCTTTGCTGCAACGATTCCGGAAACCGCCTTGCCGTTCTTTACACCGCTTGTGTTGCCCTCTATTGTTGCGATTTTGGCCGTTGTTATTTTGTGGTCAACAATACCAATATGATTTGGCACACCGTTTGGTTCCCAGTCCATATAGATGATGTCACAAGCCATGGCCAAGTATGGTGGTATCTCGGCAAGGTTTTTTCTGCACCATTTGATGGAGTCAGGGCAGTACGTTCTGTAGTAGTTCGTTCTTGGCAGCGAAAATAGTGAGCCACATCCATTGGCACTATAAAGCCAGTAAACGAACATATTGCAATAGTTTCCACCGGAACCGACATAACTGCGATACTTTGACCCACCGTTACCGATCTGTTTTATGGCAATTGCCAATAACTGCGTATTAGTCATCATCTTCATCCACCTCAGCGTCATCCGGCTCATCAACCGACATATACAAGTTGTGTTCGTACTCTACCTCAGGTAGTCCGGTTGCAACCGATGTCAAAATTGACAGGATGCCAGCCAGTATTGACGCAGATGCAACAAGCCACCAATTAACGTCTGTTATGCCTACTATTTCTCCAGTTGAAAAGACCGCTATTGTTGATATAGCGGTCTGACAAATCGTGCGGATCGCACGGATTATTGATGCTTTTATAAATGTGTTCATTTTTATTGTTCCTTTATCCATAGTACCCACGCCTCTGCTGTACTTGCTGATACACTTGCTACCGCTCTTGCAGCCATTTTGATGTCACAAGAGCCACTTGTGGCATTGTCTATTCTGCACATATTAACTAAGAGTGCAGCCATAGATGTTCTGAAGCCAACTACACCGATTGGATAATAGCCTGCCTTGGTCTTTGTTTCGCTCCAAGACATCTGACTACCGCTTGATACAGCTGAATAGTTATGTGTGTAGTGTTCTACAACCATATAGTCAAGAAGTGATGTTCCACCGCCACCACCGCCTGTTTTTTCAAGGCTGTTTGATATGCCAAGTGCTTCAGAAAGTGAAGTTGACAGCTGACCGAGTTCCATCTCCTCGTACTTGCTTTCAAGTACGTTCCAGACAGTTTTTACAATCTTGAAATTACCGCTGCTGTTAAAGTCAGGAAAAATGACGTTTATAGTGTCGCAAAGTCTGCACTGAAGCAAGTTCTGATAGTCAGCGTACTCGCCCATATCCTGAAGCCTTACAAACGAAACTGTAATGCTCTGTGCCGGAATCGTTGGTGCTTGTTCATTCATTGATGAAACGCCCTGTGCTTCAACTTGTGCCTTTGTCGGTTTGCTTTCAAACTTATCGCTGACATCAAGCGGTACGCACTGATCTCGTCCAGATGGAGTGACACCGCCACTTGTCTGTTGGTCACCGACAACAAACTCCGTACCATCCGTCCAATACGGAATGCATGATGAATAGCACTCGCTTGAATCATACTCCTCGTTGTAATCCAGCATGTTCACGCCATAGCGGATACTGAAGTCACGATACTGACCACGAGCAGACCACAACTTGACCGTCCACATATCCCACTCATACTCACCACCGTATGCGTCAAGTATTGAGCCTTCAATACCGCCAAGGGTCTGCCTTACCGTTCTCGGTGTTCCGTCCATACAAGCCAAAAAACCGCTTGATGTTTTGTCTGTCCAATATGTGAATGGATTTGACGGTGTTGCATTACCGAGCAAAGTGAACGCATCTGCAAGGCTGTTGATGTTTGTACCTGTGACGGTCATGTAACTTTGTCTGTATGAGATGTGTACGCAATGGAATGTAACGACCTTATCTATCGGCTTTGTGAATGACACGATGTCAAACGGCTGTATTGTGTTGGTGTCATCGTGTGTTACGCCTACGATTCTGCCGACCTGTATCAAGTCATAATTCGCACCGTCAACAGGATACTCAAAGTCGCATTCAAAAATACCGTTGCGTTCTTCGGTTACAACGCAACTGATGCAGTCGCGTAATCTACCGATGCCGTTGCTTGTAAAGGCGGTTTCAGTTTTGTCATACAGAATCGGTATCATACTTTCCACCACCTTGGTACTACATCAACTTTGGTAAATGTGTTGTCAAAGGTTATTGTTGTTGCTCCGCTTGGAAGTGTTGGTAGTTCGGCTGGAATGCTGATAACATTGTTCAGCGATACCGCAGAGCCTCCGCTTATCATATAAGCCTCGCCTATGTCCAAATCAATGTAGGTCGGTGAGCCGAGTGCAGATTTGGTGCTGTTGCCGAATATGTCAGGAGTGTATTCATTTACAACACCAATAGTTACTCCCGACGCTGTTGTTCCTGTAGTGCTGAAAGTCAGCGTATGGTTACCGTCATACACAATAGAACCTGAAACAGTTTCCGATACAGCACTTTGCCCACTTAATACCACACTAACATTGACAGAATACGTGACAGTTTTTGATGTTCCATAAACAAAAGACGCATCATCAATGTATTGACTAATTCGGCAACTCGTTGCACCCGGCAGTATAAGCGACGTGGCGGTACAACCACTTGTTGCCGTTACCGCTGTATTCAAGTTAAAGGTTGATGTTGTTCTATAGTGGAACTTAACATTCGCACCTGATACCACAAAACTATCGCCTGTGTTCAAGTTATTGACATCAATGGATAATGCGTATGGTGAAGCACCCTGTGAACTTGCCGCAATTTGTATCTCGCCAATCGGCACGTTCTGAATCTTTATCTTTTCCCCACCAACATCAATATCCCCATACCCATACACCTCCAACATCGGTGATGACGGAAACAGCGTAGGATTCGTCAGCGTACCGCCTGAAGCAACTGTTGTTTTGGTTTCGCCTGAGGTCAAAAACCGCTGAGGCTTACATTCGAAAGTTATCTCGAATTCCCCCGCGATTAGCTGAGCCGGAGAAACTTCGAGTCCGCTTTTATAGATCGCGAGTCGGTATTCGTCCGGGTTATATTCGTCCGTTAATCTGCAATAACCCTCGCGGGAGCATAACAAATTACGAAAGTCGGAAATAGCCTCGGCAAAATCTGCCTCGTTTTCCGCAAATATCCCCGCCGGATATGTGACCTCGATGTTCTCGAAGTGACCCTTGTCGAGCGCAAACGCTCCGTTACGTCCAGGGATCGAGATCATTTCAACGGCCCGTTCCGGAGCATTGAATACGGCCTCTCCTGTAATGTAAACGCCGTAATTCCTTGAACTTGCTCCGTCGAACGTTAGCGCTTTGAATAGATTCGGTGTTTTTGTTACGCCCATGCCTGAGTCCTCCGTTTCTGCATTTGTATAATCCGCTGCTCGACGGCAGCTGCCAGCTCGTCCACGCTCATATTGTTTGATCCGTAAACATTTACAACGATCGGAGCCGCTCCGGAGCTGTCCGCAATCGCGTCGAGCTTTTTCCATAAAGTATTAAGCGGAACGACGGCCTCCGGACCCGCCTCGCCTATACCGGCTATCGTCGGGCTGTCGAATATTCCGCCCTGAGCGTACCATTTAATCCCGAGGGACGGGATTTTTCCCTTTAAGAGGTCGCTAACTTTCCAACCCGCCGGGCTGATTTTGAAATGTGGCAGCGGAACGTGCGGGAACTTGATTTTTACGTTAAACAGTCCTTTGATTTTGCTGACTATTTTTTTAATCAAATTAAACGCCGTCTGTATCGGTTTAGTTATTGCCGTTTTAATTGCGTTCCAGGCGACTGTCGCCCCGGTTTTAATTCCGTTCCATATTCCCGCCAGGAATGATTTTAACGTGTTAAAATTCTGTTTAACCTTATTAACAACAATACTAACGGCCTTTGTGATACTGGACCATACTTGGGCCGCCTTTGCTTTTATAGTGTCCCAATTCTTATATAACAGAATACCGGCAGCGACTACGGCAGCGATAGCCAAAACGATCAGGCCGATAGTTCCGGCAATAGGAGCCAACGCTATATCGAGCGCCGTCGTAATTGTTACCAACGTTCCAACTATACCAATTACGGAACCGATCAGCATAATAAGCGGACCGAGCGCCGCCGTTATTGCCATTAAAGCAAGGGCTATTTTGCCGATCATCGGGTGCGCCTGGAGATAGTCGATTACGGCCTGAACTTTCGGGAGTAAATTATCCTGGAGCCAGTCCGCTAAACTTGCGACGGCCGGGAGCAATACCTGGCCGATAGATTCGCCCATGTCGCCGATAGTGTTTTTAGCTTGTTGCAATTTTCCGGCGTCAGTTTCGGCGAGTGCGGTATTCATATTGCCGGTTTTCTGCGCTACTATGTCCGCCAGGATAGCCGCTTTTTCTTCTGCGTCCGCTGCGTCGAGCATAGCTTTCTGATTATCGGTTAATACGATTCCGTTACGTTCGAGAGTCGTATAATTTCCGTTTAACGCCTTGCCGAATAATTTCGCGGCCGCTTCTGCGTCCTCCTGAGTCGCGTCCAGTCCTTTTGTTTTTGCGAGATAGTTATCCATAGCCGGGAGTATTTTATTAATCGCTCCCGGAGTGTCCGCATACTGTGCCAGGACGGCAGCTCCCGCAATAGTAACCTCGTCCCCGATAACGCCTTGTTCCTGGAGAGCTGAGGCGTATTCTATTGTTGACTGAGCTGCGGCCTTTCCGGCTTTCATGTTTGACTTATAAACACGCTCGAGTTTTAATTCTGCCTCGGCTTGTTTTTCGTAACTATCGATTAACCTCGCCCCGGCATATACACCCGCCGCGCCCCATACTGAGGCCGTCGTCGTTATGGTTCGTCCGGCTGACTTAATTCGTCCCCCGAGCTGCTGCATACTACGACCAACGGCAAGGGCTTGTTGCTTTCCTACGGTCCCAAAACGCTTTAATTCGCCCTCAAAATGCTTTAATTTTGATTCGGTTTCGATTATTTCGCGCTGCAAGTTCCTATATTCCGCGCTATTCTTATCGACGGACGGATCGTTCGCCATTTGCTTTTGCGCTTGTTTCAGGACCTTTAGTTTTTCGCTCGTTTCGCTGACTTTCGCGTTTAATAACTGCTGCTTTTGTTTAAGCAAGTCAACGTTGCGAGGATTAAACTTTAACGAACGGTTAACTTTTTTTAACTCGTTGTCAATACTCCGAGATTCTTTATCGACCTTTCGGAGTGCCTTGTCTAATTGTGTTGTGTCGCCTCTAAATTCGACTGTAATACCTTTAATATTACCGGCCATAGTTTCCCCTTAATTAACCGAAAAACGCGTTTATATCGCTTTGTGTAGCCTTACGACGCGTCCCTCGTTTCTGTTCTCGTTCTGCTGCGCGTTCTGCCCTTTGCTGACGGTTATTGTATTCGATACAATAGTCGACAACCTGGCCGAGCTGCATTTTTTTAATATCTGTTAAAGTGAGTCCTCGTTCGAGTCCGGCGAGGATAATATCGTCGAGAGTGATTCCGTCGGACGAACTCTCGTTATTAGATCGTTCGCCCTTTTTAAGTTTTTTGACGAAACTACCCCCTTAAAGATTAACCCGAAAACTGCGGGTCCGACTGTATCGACCGGAAAATTTGAGAACTGTTTAACCCATTCCGTCGGCTCCGGTATATCATCGTCCGCCGTTTTAGCTAACGCCCAGGTTATATTAATAAAATCGACGAACTCCAGGCCGCCCAGGTGTATGACTGCATTTATAATACTGTCGCCGTCTGCAATTTTTGCAAGGTCCGCGACTGTAATATTATCAGGTTTTCCCGTTTCATTTAACAACCCGGAGAATAAATCGAGCGCCCCCGCGAGTAGCGGCATAAGTGTAGGAATGATGTCGCGGCCGAACTGATCACGGTACGCAATAGTCCAACCGACGTTATTATCGAGTTTTACGCTCTGATTCCCGATTTTAATAGTTTTCAACATGATTTTGGACCTCCTTAAAAAAATGAGGCGGACCGAAACGGCCCGCCCCGTTTGTCGTTTATGACTCTGACTCGAGTACCGGCGCGGTTGGTGATGAAAACAGATCGTCGTAACCCGCGTCGCCTGGCTTGTAGCTTGCCATTGCAACGCCGGAAACAATATCGCCGGTTACTGTTACCGGGCAAGTTTCCGTTGCCGGTTCGGTTGTGTCCTCGACTGTTGCGAACTCTCTCGTGATTCCGCCGAGCTTAGCGTTAAACATAATTACCCTTCTGCTTTCGGCGTCGCCTTCGACCTGGAAAGCAATATACACACTCGGCTTTTTGGCGTTCTTAACGATCGCCAGGCCGCCGTCTGTCGTGTTCTTGTAGCCCAGGAACTTTGTTTTAAAATCATCACTAAACAGCGCAACCTCGAGGTCGCCTTCGAAAGTGCCTCCGGAGTAATTGCTCCAGTAGGCACGGTTATCAGCGAAGAACTGATTAAGTTCGCTCTGCTCCTCAGGGCTGAATGAAACGGCGCCCTTCTGATGATACGGAGACCCGAGGGTTACGTTGTCGTTTTCGTCAACGGTATAGAGTCCAACGTGCAGCTGAGAAATACCAAATTCAACTTTGTTAGCCATTTCCTGACTCCCTTCTATACGTTGTAATAAATAACAAAGACGTTCTCACTTTCGATGAAAACGTCCTCGCTCTTTGTGTAGTTATAACCATTGTCGAGAAGCAGCTGCTCGAGCTGAGCTTCAAGCTCCTCGTTTTTTTTCGTGAAATAATACTCGATTTGGTGCTGGTTTCGAGTCCATATATACGTATTATCGGCGGCCATTGTTTCCTGTCCTGATCCGATATACACGATATACGGCGGTGCCTCCGGGAGCTGTCCGTCGTCCTCTCTAAAATGCGAGTACGCGCACGGCAGCCCTGTCGTTTCCAATAATTCAAAAAGTGTTAGTTCTGCCATTAGCGCAACTCCCTTTCAATTTCGGCCGGCAGCTCGCTTTGAGCCCACTCCTCGACCGGTGCAATATGTTTGATCCCATTAAATCGGCCGTACGTCCCTTTTTTGTTCCGAACGATATGACCGTTCTCCAGCAAGTGCGTCAGCTGGTAAACGCGGTTGTGAATCGTTACGGTATTGATTCCGCCGGATCCTCGCTCGCGCTTTATGTGCCAACCCTTCGCATATTCGCCCGTTCGCCTCGGTGAGGTTGCTTTTAACTTTGCAACGCCCTGTTTGGCGACAACGTCCATAGAGTTATTGGTGGCACGTTTTACCTCGACGCTGTATTCGTCCAGGATCTCCTTCAGTTGAACAGCAACGCTTCCCGTCTTGCTCATGACTCTGACTCCTCGTTAAGATCTTCGGAGAGATCCCCGACGCGTTCCTCACACACAAGCGAGATCGCGTCCCGCTGCGCGTTCCAGTCAACCCGGATCACGTTGTAAAGGTTCCCGTTATATTCGAGGATCTTCTCGCCGTTATAATCAAACCTGTTTGCCAGTGTGAGCGTAACGGACGGTTTGATTCCGAGCTGAGCCGCGTCGTAGAACTCCGAGGCGTAAATACCCCGAGGAATTACGTAAACGGTCGTCCTCTCGGCGGTCTTGTGCGGGTTGCCGTACTTGTCGTACGTTGTCGTGATTTTTTTAATCAGATCCGCAGTTCCGTCATACATTAGCGCCCAACCCCCCATTCCGTGTACCCGGTCGCGTTTGAAAGCTGGGCCTTCTGCTCGTCGTAGGACCTTTTGAGCTTGTCGTAATCCTCAGGCAATCCGAACGTCATTTTGCAATATGTAATTATTGCCCTCGTTGTGATTGCGTCCAGCTCAGAAGGGACCACTACCCCGGCGATACCGAGGTCCAGCTTTGCCGCGTCGATCAGGTCCGTTAGTTCGCTGTCGAACGCGTCTGTTGTTATTCGTAATGCAAGTTTTACCTTGTCGAGCATTGTTTTATACCTCACGAAAAAGGCGACTCATTACGAGCCGCCTTGTATTTGTCCCATTAGATTAGGACTCTGACTCCTCGGTGATTCTCGCGAACATCTTCGGGCCAACTACCTCGATAGCAGCGTACAGTCTGGCGACGATCTTAACGAGATCCTTCTCAGCAAGTGAGAGGTCGTCGAACTTGAACGTTACGGCCTCGCCTTCCGGAAGGTTCGCCTGTACTCCGGCCAGGTCGCCAACGATAGCGCCTTCGACGCCGTCCTTTGAGATAACAGTCAGGCCAGCAAACGGATCATACGCATAGCCGGCGTTAAGGACAGCCTTCTTCAGCTCGGCGATAGTAGTTCCGGCCGCAATAAATACGTTGTCCCTTGCGCTGTCGCCCAGGAGAGCGATCGCGTCGATGATTGCCGCAGCTGTAACCGGTCCTTCTACCTCGCCAACGGCAACGGCTGAGCTGGTTGCGGTCGTTGGTGCTGCCTGGATCTTAGCGATAACAATATCGGCCGCCTTCTGAATGATCTTGTAGGTAAGTTCGTCATACAGATATGCGAGGAAGTCCTCAGCGCCCAGGGCGAGAACTTCGTCCGATACGGTGATCCACTTCTTAATGTTTGCCGGTACCATTTCAACGATACCGAGTACGAGAGTTTCCTCAGACGGTGCGTTTGCGCCTTCTGTATGAACGGCTGCGTCCGTTGCGGAGATCTCAAAGCCGACCTTCAGGTTGCCCGGTACGAATGTCTTTGAGATTCTGCTGAAAATCTCGTCGTTTTCCCATGCCTGGCGTACTCTGTTCTCAACGAACTCAGGAACCGGAACGACTCCGCTAACATTTTCTGTCAGGAGAGCTCTACACTCTGCGTCCTTGCCGGTCTTGATGTACTTAGCAAACGCCTCGATATACTCGTGGCTGTTTCTGATCTCTTTGTTAGTCATTGTGTTTTCTTCCTCCCTCTTTTCGAGTGATTTGCCAGCTCCGGCCGCGACGGCCTTAGCTGCCTCGTTTCTTTTCTCGGCTTCTGCTTTGAGAACTGCCCTTCTTTCCTCGATCGCGTCGAGTTCAGCGTTCAGCGTTTCCAGCGTTTCCGCGTCTGCTTCGGCTGTTTCGATTGCGATAGCCTGGACTCTTTCCTCAATAGCTTCGAAGTCGAGCGTCATGATTTCATCGCGTGTCATTGGTTATTTACCTCCTAACGCTTTTACTCGTGTTCTGATTCTCTGACGTTCGAGCGCGACTCTCTCCTCCTCAAGTAACTCCGCCTGGATCCGTTCGATCACTCCGTCGGACAGATTGCTAATGCTTCGAGTCGTGGCGTCCGCCTCGATCGAGGTTCCGTCATTAGCCGGGATTGATACCGCTGATACGTCATAAAGTTTCTCGACGGACGTAATGTGTCGCGTGTAAACAATGATTCCGTCGTCAGTCTTTACGCGCTCCTCCATTTCGCCATTCACGGTAAACCCGAACGACATTTTGTCCGTATATCCGCCGCGGATCTCGTCGTACAGCTCGCGTCCGATTTCTGTACCGCCGAGATCAGCTTGCACAAATAAACCCTTGTCGTCAGGGTTGACTTCAAGGGTATTATTTCTCGTCCTGGCGAAAACTCGCCCGTTGTGATCGTACTGCATGATTACGTCGCTCATGTCCGTTTCGTCAAAGGCGCCTCGGTCGATCACTTCCCAGTATTCGACGCCCGCCCAGCTAAACAACATATACGGCTCGTCGAACGTGCTCGCGTAGCCGGTAACGATTCGTTTTTCTTCCTCGTCGATGTTGTTATCCGCGAGGGCTCGAATTGTCATGTTTCTGTATTCTCTGTTTTCTTTAACTGCCATTACGATTCCTCCTCTGTCAGTTCGTCGGTTGCTTTGTATTCGCCCCTGATTGGTGCGACCTGTCCCGCGCCGTCCGGTAGCGGTGCATAGTTGAACAGCTCACGGATCTCGTCGATCAGGATCGCGCCTCGGTCGCCGAGTTCTTTCGCCATTTGTACCTTCTGCGCTGTGCTCATATACTGGAGCCTGTTCGCGTTTGCGATGATGTACGAGCCCTGTGCTCTCTCGCGCTCCGAAAACAGCATTTTCGTAATTGCTTCGGAGAACTGTATCGCGAACGGCTCGATCGCGCCGTCGAAGAACGCCTCGAGATCCTCGGCCTTTGCGCTGTTCTGAATAACAGACTCGCTCACGCCGAAGTAGTTGAACACGTTCTCGCGGATCTGTTTCATTTGCTCCGCGTCGATTGCGTACGGTTTGACGTCAATCTGTTTTATGTCCTTGTAAGTGTTCGGGAATAACAGGAACCCGCCCGCCTTCGATTCCGTCGAGAGGTTTGCCTCCCTGAAACGTTCGCGCTCTTTAGCGAGGTCTTTTGTATTCGCGAAGTTGTTCAGCGTCGCCATGAACCGGAACGTCGCGGCGTTTTTGACGCCTTCCTCGATTCCTTGGTTCTGTATATGGATCAGCTGCATGGTTTCCCGCAGCGGGAAGTTTGAGTCGCCGAAGAAGTCGCTCCTGTACTGATGTTTCGTAAGTATCGCGCACTTCCTCGCCTCGACCGCCGCGTACTGTCCGTTAGCGAACTGATAGCGCAGCCAAATCTCGCCGCCATACTCGACCAGCTCGCACGAATTTGGCAGCGCTGAGAACACGCCGGTTATAATCATTCGTTCGTCGAACACCGGGACAATAAAGGCCGTATTATTGACGTCGAGTATTGTCGAGGTCCTATATAAAAACTGGCTCCAGGTTTGCCACTGATTCGGCCCCTGTGCCAGCTTCGACTGTAACGACGGGTTTGCGCTCCCCACTGTTTCGACTTTTAGCTTGCTGATATGTCGCGCCCTGGCGTCTATTGCTGCCCGAACGATTTCGCTCTCGTAGATCGCACCGTTCCAGTTTGTGAATACCGGAGCGTACGCCGTGAGAGTCTGAAAAAAAGCTCGGGCTTCTGTCAGTGCTTCCTCTGACTTTTTCGCCTCCGCTGGTCTGAAAATCTTATCGAGTAAGCTCATGTAGATTCTTCTCCCTCGTTTCGTAATTGGTCCCCGATCTCCCCGTACCACTTCTGCCGGACTGTCATAGCGTCAAGCAGCGCAGCCATTCCGTCGATGTGCGCGGACGGCTTGATCTTGACGAGCTTGCTTTTGCCCTTGTCGGTGCTGACTTTGAGCGCCGAGTTGAATAAATGGATCTTCAGGAGATCGTTGTCGCCTATATGTATCTTTTTGTCCTTCAAAAGGCCCTCGACTTCCTGGATAACCGGGTGAAGGTTATACCCCTGGAACACGTCGTCCATGTGAAAGCCGTAGCCCTCCATTTGCTGGACCAAATAAGCCGCTGAGTAACGGTCGTACCCGACTTTAAGCGGATAGATCTCGTACTCCTCGACTAATTCTCTTAAAAAATCGAACACGTCGTTATAATCGACGATGTTCGCCCCGGACGGGTGCAATAACCCGCGCTGGACGTATATGTTGTACGGAACTCCGTCAGCTGCCTGGGCGTCCTCTATGCGTTCCGCCGGTAAAAAGAACCGAGCCAGCACGTACAGCTCGCCGTCCTTCTCAATCACGACACACGCCGCCGTGAGGTCCGTCGTTCTGCTCAGGTCCACGCCAGCGACGCAGTAACAGCCCCGGAACTGTTCCGGATCTAACGCCTCGCCGGTCGTGGCCTCGATAACGTCCGCTTCGATCCACGCGATCGAACTGTTCTGTTTCAGGTTCGCGTATTTCGTTATGAACTCGGCCCGCTTTGATAGGGAGCCTTCCGCGACGGCTATCTCCTCGAGCATATACTCGACCGATACGGAGCTCCCGAGGTTCGGGTTTGCTTTCCGCAGCTCCTCTATGTCGTTCCACTTGCCTATGTCGTCGATCATATACAGGAACGGCAGCAGCTTCGTTTCCTTCGAGTCGCCCAATAAAAAACGAGTCGCTCTTTTTAACAACTCGTCATAGATTGAATCGTTTATGTAACCGGACGTCGTGCAGCTGAGCAATATCCCCTCCGGCCAGTTTCCCATGCCGGACTTCATCACCTCGTATTGCTTCAGCCCCGCGTCGCCTTCCCAGCTCGCAACCTCGTCGCATATACATAGCGACGGCCCGAAGCCGTCCGACTTCTTCGCCGAAAATGCGATTTTTTTCACGGTCGCATTTTCCGCCGGAACGAACAGATCCGTCTGCCGGTGCCTCGGGAGAGCTGAGTCGTCCTTGACTTTTAGCCCCCTGAGGTCGCGCTCTGAGAGGTCCTCCTTCAGCTGCTTATATTCCGGATCGAGTGTTACCATTTGCCAAACATCGTTATACACGAGGTCGGCCTGATCCAGTTTCGGAGCAACGCAGAAAACTCTCGCCCCGTAATTGTCCGCGCCTCTAAACTCGTAATCGCCCATTGACGCGCCAACTTTTGTCTTTCCGTTCTTCCTCCCGACAACGAGAAGGATCTCCCGGAACTGTCGCAGCCCGTTTTCATCGACGAGCCCATACACACACGCCAGGAAAGCCTTCTGCCACGGCTCCAGCTTTAACGGTCCGGGTGCTAACGGCCCACTGGTATGGAAACAATGCGTTTCGATCCAGTTTATAACGTGCTCGGCCTTCTCCTGATCGTAAAAGAACGCCCCGGACTCCAGCCCGGCCGCAACATAATCGTAAACCTTCTCGATCCACTTGCCGACGGTATATGTTCCGTTTTTTATGCCCTCTATGTAGGGCCAAATATAGCTATCTTGTATCATGTTACTCGTTGCTCCGCTCAACTTGTAACCCTTTCGGTATAGGTTTCTGCAAGACGTTAG
>Ga0310786_10002738_pt1 | contig 26487 bp, 21 predicted proteins | sample AusTroGonzalo_MG_FD_203881 | JGI IMG/M metagenome (GOLD analysis project Ga0310786, IMG submission 203881) | Bovine rumen microbial communities from tropical cattle in Woodstock, Queensland, Australia - Gonzalo_03 (v2) (version 2) | ecosystem: Host-associated > Mammals > Digestive system >...
ACATCTTCACGAAACTGGGCGTCGAGTTCTGCTTCGGCTACGGTCTGACGGAGAGTGCGAACCTGACTTCCGCCAATGCGGACGCGCTCACGAAACCCACTTCCATCGGCCGCGTCTATCCCGAGCAAGAAGCCAAAATCGTGGACGGCGAGCTCTGGATCAAGGGTGACAACATCTTCTCGGGCTACTACAAGGATCCGGAGAACACCAAGGCCGCGTTCAGTGAGGACGGCTGGTTCCGCACGGGCGACCTGGTGCGCATGGATGAGGAAGGTTTCCTCTACATCGTGGGCCGCATCAAGAACCTCATTATCCTGGCCAACGGAGAGAATGTGAGTCCCGAGTCGCTCGAGGAGCCGTTCTACGCGGATGCCGGCGTACGCGACGCGATGGTCAAGGAGGTCGAGTTGAATGGGGAGAAGGTCATTGGTATCGAGATTCTGCCGCAGATGCCGGCTTTTGACGGCCAGCCGTGGGAAGAAATCGAAGCTTACATGAACGCGCTGGTCGAAAAGATCAACGCGAAGTTACCGACCACGCATCGCATCATGAAGGTGACGGTCCGCAAAGAAGACTTCAAGCGTACCGGCAGCATGAAAGTGGCCCGCATTTAGCGGACACGCTCATCAACGAAAAAGCCGGGGAGACCCGGCTTTTTCTATGCCCAGACGAGCAGTCCGGTGCAGATGATTGCGCCTGAGACGAACAGGTCGATCAAGCAGTAGCCCATGATGTCCTTGGCGTTGAGCTTGGCGATCGCCAGCGCAGGAATGGCCCAGAAGGGCTGGATGAGATTGGTCCAGGCATCGCCCCAGGCGATGGCCATGCCCGTCAGCCCCGGATCCACGCCCAGGTCGGCACCCGCCGTAAACATGATGGGCGCCTGGATGGCCCAGTGACCGCCACCCGAAGGAACAAACATGTTCAGGATGGCCGCGCAGAGGAAGGTAAACAGGGGATAGGACTTTGCCGTCGAAATGTTGATGCAAGCGTCGCTGATGACCGTGCCCAGGCAGATGCCGGACGCGCCCACACCCATGATGATGCCCATGATACCTGCATAGAAAGGGAACTGCAGGATGATGCCGGCAGCGCCCGTGGCCGCCTTCGTGAATGCGCCCACATAGGCCTGCGGCGTCTTGTGTAGGATCACTCCCAGGAACAGGAAAATCAGAATCACAGTATTGAGGTCGAGCGAGCCGCCCCGGAAGAAGAGCTTGATGACCACGTAGGAGAGGCCCAACAGGGAGATGAGCAGGCTCAGGAGCCGGCTGCTCTCCATCTTTTCGGCCGGGGTTTCAGGTTTTTTTGCAGGCGGTACGGGATCGTCCTGCAGCAGCAGAGGATCGATCATCAGCACCTGGTTGCCCTTGGGGTGCATGAGCGTGTTGACCAGCACCAGCGCGACGATGACCAGGGCGACCATGATCAGATTATGCGGGTCGAGGATGGTCTGCGAGATGGGGATGGGGTTGGTCAGGGCGCCGCGGGTAATCTCGGCCAGTCCGTTGCCGGGCGTAGCCATGGTCAAGGGAATGGAGCCCGAAATACCGGCATGCCACACCACGAAACCGCTGTACGCCGAAGCAATGAGCAGGCGGTAGTCTACGCCACGCAGTTTCTTGGCAATCTCCCGGGCAAAGATGGCACCCACAATCAGACCGAAGCCCCAGTTGAGCCAGCAGGCAACCGCCGAAATAGCCGTGACGAGCGCAATCGCCCCGCCCGGCGTCTTGGGCAGGGAGGCCAGGGCGCTGATACCTTTTTTTATAGACGGAGCCGCAGCGAGTGTTGAGCCGCAAACCAGCACGAGTGCCATCTGCATGGCAAAAGCCAGCAGCGACCACACGCCGCCGCCCCAGTGCTCGACCACTTCGAGCGGGGTCTGGTGGCACACCAGCATGGCGACCACGAAGGCGATGAGCGTAAGGATGACAGCGAAGATAAAGGGCTCCGGGAGCCAGCGCTGGACGAGCTTGACACAGCCACGGATAATTTTCTGGAACATTGCAGATAAATTGACATACAAAGTTACTTTATTTTTCTATCTTTGCGCCATTAAACCGGACTATGAAGAATTTTCTCTTTTCCAACGGCTATTCCATCACCTTCGACCCGCTCGCCTCGCTGACGGGTTGCGGCCTCGTGCCGTTGGGAGTCCGCTAACCCTCAAATAATTCAAATACTCGAAATGAAAAGATTGTTTGTCTTGTTTGCCTTCCTTCTGCTTTCGTGTGCATTCAATGCACAAGATGTAAAAGCACAGTCGGAGGGCACGTTGATGATTGTACCCCGTGCTGAATACAGCCCGTATTACTTGACGCAGAACAAGGAATGGTTACACACTTTCGGCCAGACTTCACTTTGGACATTCTTTGACGGGAACCTGGGCGAGCATTTCTCGTTCTCATTTGCCAACCACTGGTTCAATTTGTACGAATCCTTCGACGACACGAAGGCGCTCTACAAGAATACATGGCGGTCGGATGAATGCAACTGGGTGGACTGGGCCAACATCTCCGTACATTTCGGCCAGTTTTCGGTCACTCTGGGCAAGGACTACATCCATCTGGGTACCTTCGAGAACGATGCTTACGATTTTGATTCGCATGGTATCTTTAATTCGATGCTTTGGAACAATTACCAGGTCTATCAGTGGGGCGGCAGTCTCAACTGGACCAGTGAAAACGAAAGCACGAAGCTGATGCTGCAGATGACCACCGAGCAGATCATGGAGAAGCCCTTCGCCAGCAAGAATCTCGGAGACTATGCCTATTCGCTCTTCGGCTCCCACGAGACGGAAGACGGCCTGGTCCTGATGGGGTCTTTCGGCCATTATCCTTCCATCGGATGGATGGGGGCTCTGGGCGTGAAGCTGCCGGTTTCCGAGGCACTGACCGTGCAGGGCGACAGCTATCTGGCCGGCAATTACACCGCTGCCAGCATGCAACTGACGGCGACGCTGGGCGACCATTTCGATCTGTATGCCAAGGGTGGTTTTGATACAGGAGAAAACGAAGCGCTGGAAGTATGGAAAAGCAGTGTTTACTGTGGTTTGGGCGGCTATTGGTTCCCGCTTCGCAACCGCGACCTGCGTGTCCATGCCCTCTGTGTCTACGATACCCTGGGCTATGCGCTCACTATTAGTGCGGGTGTTACCTACGCCCTGAACCTCAAGCTTTTCTAAATAGATGGCCGGTAACAGCGATATCATCATCCGCCTGGACCACATCTCCAAGTCGTTCGGCGACAAGAAGGTGCTCGACGATATTTCCCTGTCGATCAAACGTGGCGAGTTCGTGACGCTGCTCGGTCCCTCGGGCTGCGGCAAGACCACGACGCTCCGCCTGATCGCCGGTTTCGGCAAGCCCGACGAAGGCACCATTACCATGGACGGGAAGCTCATCAACGACGTTCCGCCGTACCAGCGCAAGCTCAACACGGTGTTCCAGCGCTACGCGCTCTTCCCGCACCTGGATGTGTACGACAACGTGGCTTTCGGCCTCAAGCTGCAGAAAGTCCCGGAAGATGAGATTGAGAAACGCGTGAAAAAAGTGCTCCAGCTCGTGAGCATGTCGGACTACGAAGACCGTGACGTGGAGTCGCTCTCCGGCGGCCAGCAGCAGCGTGTGGCCATCGCCCGCGCGCTGATCAACCAGCCGCGCGTGCTGCTCCTCGACGAGCCCCTGGCAGCCCTCGACCTGAAGATGCGCAAGGACATGCAGATCGAGCTGAAAGAGATGCACAAAGAGCTGGGTATCACCTTCATCTACGTAACGCATGACCAGGAGGAAGCCCTGACGCTTTCCGATACGATCGTGGTGATGAACGAAGGCAAGATCCAGCAGATCGGCACGCCCATCGACATTTACAACGAACCTGTCAACGCCTTTGTGGCGGACTTCATCGGCGAAAGCAACATCCTGAAAGGCCGCATGATCCGCGACCGCCGCGTGGCCTTCATCAAGCACGAATTCGACTGCGTGGACGAGGGTTTCGGCGAGGATGTCAAGGTCGACGTGGTCGTCCGTCCGGAAGATATCTATTTCACCACCGATCCGGCCAAGTGCCAGTTCAAGGCCAAGGTCAATTCCTGCATCTTCAAGGGTGTCCACTACGAGATGTGGGTCGACACCGACACGGGCTATGAGCTCATGATCCAGGACTACGATCCGTACCCGGTGGGTTCGGAAGTGATGCTCTACATCGATCCCGACGACATCCAGGTGATGAAGAAGGAACGGGAGGCCAACACCTACGCCGCCAAAGTGGTGGGCGAGGGGAAAGCGGAGTTCATGGGCACTGAATTCGCCTGCGACACCACAGGCTTCGCGGAAGGCGACGAGGTTACGGCGACGATCCGCTTCGAGAAAGTGGACCTGCTCGACCATGAAGAAGAAGCCGATACCACCGGCAACGTGGTGTTCATCCTTTACATGGGCAACCACTACCACCTGACCGTCAAGACCGAAAGCGGCGATCACATCTGGGTCGACACCAACGACATCTGGGACAAGGGCGATTTCGTGGGCATCAAGATCCTTCCGGAAGACATTCAACTCTCGAAACCTGCGACCGGAAATGAATAAACGCTCCAGCTGGGCACTGCCTTATTTCATCTTCCTGGTACTCTTCGTGGTACTGCCTCTCCTGCTGATCGTCATGTACGCGCTGCAGGACGGAAGCGGGCATTTTACGTTCGCCAATATCACGAAGTTTTTCACCGACAAGGATGCGCTGAGCACCTTCGCCCTCTCCATCGAGGTGGCCATCGAAAACACGCTGCTCTGCATCCTGATCGGCTATCCGGCCGCGTACATCCTGGCAGACAACAAGCTCAACAAGAGCGCCGTCACCGTGGTGCTCTTCATCCTGCCGATGTGGATCAACGCGCTGATGCGCACGCTGGCCACGGCAGAGCTCTTCAACATGGCGGGCATTCCGCTGGGGAAGGGGACCCTGCTCTTCGGTATGTGCTACGACTACCTGCCGTTCATGATCTATCCCATCTACAACCAGCTCAAGAAGATGGACAAATCCTACGCCGAGGCGGCGCAGGACCTGGGCGCGACGCCCGGCCAGGTGTTCCGCAAGGTCACCCTGCCGCTGTCGATGCCGGGTGTCATGAGCGGGGTGATGATGGTGTTCATGCCGACGGTCTCGACTTTCGCCATCTCGGAGTTCCTGACCAACAACAAGATCAAGCTCTTCGGTACGATCATCCAGGAAAATATCAACAACTCGATGTGGAACTATGGTGCGGCGCTTTCGCTCATCATGCTCCTCATCATCGGCCTGACTACCTTCCTGCAGGGCGGGGAAGAGGCTGAGGAAGCCAGCGGAGGACTCATCTGATGAAAGCGAAGAAGTTTTTTGCCAAGTCGTATCTGTGGTTCGTTCTGCTCATCCTGTACGCACCCATCGCCTTCATCGTGATCTTCTCGTTCACCGAAGCCAAGTCGCTCGGTAACTGGACGGGTTTCTCGCTGCAGTTGTACAAGAATCTCTTCACCGGCAGCATGCAGAATTCCTCGGGCCTGCTCGCCGCCGTGAAGAACACGCTGCTGATCGCCCTCGCGGCTTCGGTCGTGGCCACCATCCTGGGAACGATCGCTGCCATCGGCATCTTCCACCTGCGCGGCCGCAAGCGTCGCACGATGACCTTCCTGAACAACATCCCGATGATCAACCCCGACATCATCACCGGTGTCTCGCTGTTCCTGCTGTTCGTGTTCCTGGGCATCTCGCAGGGTTACATGACCGTCATCCTGGCCCACATCACCTTCTGTACGCCGTATGTCGTGCTGAACGTGATGCCGAAGCTCCGCCAGCTGAACCCCAACATCTATGAGGCAGCCCTCGACCTGGGGGCCACGCCGTCGCAGGCCCTGCGCAAGGTGCTCGTGCCCGCGCTGCGGCCCGGCATGATCTCGGGCTTCATCCTCTCGTTTACCATGAGCCTCGACGATTTCGCCGTGACCTTCTTTACCCGCGGCACCATCGGCCTGGACACGCTTTCGACCTATATCTATGCGGACGCACGCAAGGGCGGCCTGACGCCCGAACTGAAACCGCTCATGAGCATCATCTTCCTGATCATCCTGGTCGTGCTGCTCGTCATCAACATCCGTCAATCCAAACAACAAGCTATCTTAGACAAGAAATGAAGAAATTCCTGATCCTGGCGGCGCTTTCGGCCGTCCTGCTGTCGTGCGGCGGCAACCGCGAGCAGATCCTGAAGGTGTACAACTGGTCCGACTACATCGACGAGACCGTTCTTTCCGACTTCGAAGAATGGTACAAGGCGCAGACCGGCGAAGACATCACGGTGGTTTACCAGACTTTCGACGTGAACGAGACCATGCTGTCGAAGATCGAGAAGGGTCATGAAGACTACGACGTCGTCTGTCCGTCGGACTATATCATCGAGCGAATGCTCAACGACGGGCTGATCCTGCCGCTGGATTTTGCTTCCATTCCTCAGGAAATCAACTACATCGCGCTGAACCGTTCGCCGTTCATGCAGCAGATGTTCCACGATATCAACCCGACCATCGATGCCAACGACTATTCCGTGCCGTACATGTGGGGCACGACCGGCATCCTCTACAACACGGAAGAAGTAACGGCCGAGGAAGCCAGCACCTGGGACGTGATCCGCAACCCGAAATTCGCCGGCCGTATCCTCATCAAGGACGCACCGCGCGACGTCTACGGACCCGTGCTCATCTATCTCAAGCAGAAAGAGTTGAATGAGGGAACCGTGACGCTCGAAGACCTGATGCGGGATTCTTCCGACGAATCGATCGCCGCCGTGGAAGCCTATCTGAAACAGGTGAAAGACGGTGTCCTGGGATGGGAGGCCGATTTCGGCAAAGAACAAATGACCAAGGGCCGCGGCGTGATCTCGCTCAACTGGAGCGGCGATGCGGTCTGGGCCCGTGACGAGGCCGCCGAAGTGGGCGTCTCGCTCGATTACATCGTACCGGAGGAGGGAAGTACCGTGTGGTTCGACGGCTGGGTGATCCCGAAATATGCCAAGAACGTCAAGGCCGCTACCTACTTCATCGACTTCATGTGCCGTCCCGACATCGCCATCCGCAACATGGAGGAAACGGGCTACGTATCTGCCAACGGCGCCATCGAGGTGCTGGAGTCGCAGATCGACGAGGAACTGGACCCGATCGACGTGAGTTACTTCTTCCCGGGCGCGGACAGCGTCTGTGTCGATCCGGTGCTGTATCCCGACCGGGCCGTCATCGAGCGCTGCGCGCTGGAGCACGACTGGGGCAAGGACACCGACAAGCTCCTGGCCATGTGGTCGCGCGTGAAGGGTGACAATGCCAGCAGCATGACTTATATCATCATCGTCCTGGCCCTGCTCGCCATCATCGCCGCCGTCCTGTTCAGCAACAAGAGCAAGAAGCGCCGCCCGAAATCGCATCGAAAGTAGATCTCTCCACGCGCTTCGCTTGGTCGAGATGACATTCCCACGCGCTTCGCTTGGTCGAGATGACATTCCCACGCGCTTCGCTTTGTCGAGATGACATTCCCACGCGCTTCGCTTGGTCGAGATGACATTCCCACGCGCTTCGCTTGGTCGAGATGACACGCCTGTCATCCCGAGCGAAGTCGAGGGATCTAATAATTATACTTTTTCCAAAGTGCCTGCAAACGCCTGCGAATCTCTGATTCGCGGGCGTTGTTGCCTGGATCGTAGAATTTGTGACCGCTCAGGGCATCGGGCAGGAATTCCTGGTCCACGAAATTGCCGTCGTAGTCGTGCGCGTACTTGTAGTTCTGATGATAGCCCAGGTCTTTCATCAGTTGGGTAGGGGCGTTGCGCAGATGCAGGGGGACGGGGGGCGCGTCGTTGGTGCTCTGAACCATGGCAAGCGCCTCATCGATAGCCAGATACGAGGCGTTACTCTTGGGCGATGCGGCCAGATAGATGCAGGTTTCGGCCAGGATGATGCGGGCTTCGGGCATGCCGACCTGGTGAACGGCATTGAAGCAGGCCTCAGCCAGCAGGACGGCGTTGGGATTAGCCAGGCCCACGTCTTCGGAGGCCAGGATGAGCATGCGGCGTGCGATGAAGAGCGGGTCTTCACCGCCCGCCAGCATACGGGCCATCCAATAAATGGCGCCGTTGGGGTCGCTGCCGCGCATGCTTTTGATAAAAGCCGAAATGATATCGTAGTGCTGCTCGCCATTCTTGTCGTAGAGGGCGATATTTTCCTGCAGACGGTCAGTAACTACCTGATTATCAATGGATATTTTGGCGTCCGGCGGGAACGACTGGACGATGATCTCGATGATATTCAGCAACTTGCGGCCGTCGCCGCCACTGAATCTGAAAAGTGCCTCTTTTTCAACGACTTCGATCTGACGCTCCTTCAAATAGACATCTTCGGTCAAAGCACGTTGCAAAAGGATATCTAAATCTTTGATTTCCAGACTCTTAAGCACATATACCTGACAGCGGGACAAAAGGGGAGTGATCACCTCGAACGAGGGATTCTCGGTCGTGGCGCCGATGAGAATGATCAGGCCGCTTTCCACAGCGCCCAGCAAGGCGTCCTGCTGGGCCTTGTTGAAACGATGGATTTCGTCGATGAAAAGAATCGGCGCGCCGGCCGTGGCGAACATGCGGCCGGATTTTGCCTTGTCGATGACTTCACGGACATCCTTGACGCCGGAACTAATAGCGCTGAGCGTGAAGAATTCGCGTTGCAACTGGTTGGCGATGATGCGGGCCAGCGTGGTTTTGCCGACGCCCGGCGGGCCCCAGAGTATGAACGAAGAAATATTCCCGGTCTCGATCATCTTGCGCAAGACAGCGCCCGGGCCGACCAGATGTTCCTGGCCGACATACTGGTCGAGCGTGCGGGGACGCATCCGCTCGGGCAGGGGAATCAACGGTATTTCCTGGGTATTGGACATGTCTCGCTATCTTTACTTAACATAATATAAATTGTGTAAAAACCGGGGATATCCTGCAATATCTACTCGAGATTGTGTTTTTTGAGCTGCCGGACGATCCTGCGGATGATGGCTTCAATCTGGGCGTCAGGCTCAATCACGTTGTATCCCTCCCAGAAATTCGTGTCAGTAAAAGCTGATACTTTTTCCGTGAGCTGGTCGCGGAATTTCATCCGGGCTTCTCCTTCGATTTTTCGAGGCTCCGGCAGATGGTCGGTCACGGCGATCTCCGACATCACTGTGTAATGGTTGCGGAACAGTGAGCGTTTCTTCCGCGTCACGAATTTCACTTCCATGCGTGCATAATCGTAATACCATTTTCCGTCGGTCGGTTTGTAGTTGATCACATATTCGGCACTCTCGACTTCGAAACGCATGTCCTGCGGTTTTCTCAGGACGAAAATGTTCACGGCTTCCGGACGGCCCTCCACGTTCATGTTCAGCTCTACGCGGCCGAATGCGAGGCTCTCGCTGTCGATGTACGCCCGGCCGCGCATCAGGATCAGGTCCGGATTCGGCTTCTGGTTGAAGCCCACGACATAGAACATCCGGTCGTCCATATATTTCACGCCCTCCATGGTAAAGTCGTAATAGTTCTGGATTTCAGACATATACACATTGGCGAACGGATTCTTGGCCTGGTCGATCTCCAGGATGGTCGTCACGCCGCCCTGGTATTTGATGAACAGCGTGTCGGAGGAATCGTAATTCTGGCTGCCACGGCCTTTATAAATACCCACACGGTCATTCTGAAAGCCGGAGTACGGGGCCTTGTCGATATCTATAACTGCCTCATTCATAGTGAGATACTTCACATTTCCCTTGCGGACCATCTCGCGGTAGAAGGCCGTCATTCCCACATGCTCGTCGGGGTAATTCTGCTTGATGCGGTACAGGGCGGCCAGCATCAGTTCCTTGGGATCGTAGGCCCGAATCAGGGCCGGATCGAGGGTCAGCGAGATCGGATGCAGTCTGATTTCCAGCGGCTTATCCAAATCAAATCCTTGAAAATCAGATACTTTCAGCGTAGATGTGGCGTAGCCCAGGTGACTGATCGTCACCAGAAGTGTCGGCGGGGTCGTGTCGCTGATTTTGAGGGCGAATACGCCTTCCGTGTTGGTCACGTTGGACACGTTCGTGCCGGAGAGATTGACCGAGGCATAGTGAAGCGGCTTGCCGGTCGCCCCATCGAGTACTTTGCCCACGAGTTGCAGAAAAGGCACAGCTTCCTGCGCGCCGGCCAGCGGCATCAGCAACAGCAGGGAAATGATCAGGGTGACAGTCCGTTTCATGGCAAGAGTGTTTATTCGTTCAAATTTACAAAATAGTTTCCTTATCTTTGTTAAAAATTTCGCAACGAAATGGCTCGCAAGAAAAAACCCTTTCTGGAGGACATTACCATCGAGGCGACCGCAGCCGAAGGCAACGGACTCGCCCATGTGGACGGAAAAGTGGTGTTTGTGAAACAGGGCATCCCGGGCGACGTGGTGGATGTGCAGATCAACAAAGTGCGCAGCGGCTATTCCCAGGGATTCATCGTCCGGATGAAATCCCCTTCCCCACACCGCCTCTCCCCTTTCTGCGCCCATTTCGGCACCTGCGGCGGCTGCACCTGGCAGACGCTTCCCTACGCCATGCAGACGGCCTTCAAGCAGCAGCAGGTCGTGGACCAGCTCACCCGCATCGGTCACCTGCAACTGCCTGAAATCTTACCCATCCTGGGCTCAGAAAAGACCGATCACTATCGCAACAAGCTGGAATTCACCTTCTCCAACCGTCGCTGGCTGCTGCCGGGCGAAGACTGGACCACGATGTCCGACGAAGAGCGCCTCGGCCTAGGCTTCCACGTGAGCGGATTTTTCGACAAAGTGCTCGATATCCGGGAATGCCACCTGCAGCGCGAGCCTTCCAATGCCATCCGCCTGTTCGTCAAGCAATACGCCATCGACCACGGACTTGCTTTCTACGATCTGCGTGAAAACCACGGTTTCCTGCGCACCCTGACGGTCCGCACCACGTCGACCGGCGAAGTGATGCTGGTGGTCTGTTTCGGGGGCGAAGCGCAGGGAGAATACGCCCGTCCGGCGCGCGAAGCCCTGCTGGAAGCCATCCGGACGTGTTTCCCCGAGATCACGTCGCTCTACTATGTCATCAACCCCAAGGCCAACGACACGTTCGGCGACCTCCCCTGCTGCCTTTACAGTGGCGCGGAAGCCATCTATGAACAGATGGAGGACCTGCGTTTCAAGGTCGGTCCCAAGTCGTTCTACCAGACCAATTCCGCACAGGCATACCGGCTGTATTCGGTCGTCCGCGATTTTGTTCGGGAAGGCATCCCGGCGGGAGAAAAGCCCGTCATCTACGACCTCTACACGGGCACCGGCACCATCGCCCTCTTCCTGTCCGCGCTGGCGCGGAAGGTCGTCGGCATCGAATATGTTCCGGAGGCCATTGCGGATGCGAAGGTCAACGCACGCGAAAACCACATCGACAATGCGGATTTCTATGCCGGCGACATGAAGGACGTGCTGAATGCGGATTTCATCGCTGCGAACGGGCAGCCCGACATCGTGGTGCTCGACCCGCCGCGCGCAGGTATCCACCCCGACGTGGCGCAGGTGCTGCTGGCCTGCGCGCCGCAGCGCATGGTCTACGTCAGCTGCAACCCGGCCACGCAGGCCCGCGACCTGGCCGTCTTTGCCCCGGCTTATGACATCGTCCACGTACAGCCCGTGGACATGTTCCCGCATACCACACACGTGGAAAACGTTGTATCCCTGATCCGAAAAAAACTTTAGCGATAACTATGAACAACATCGTATTTTGGGGCCTGAGCCTGCCGGCCTGGATCACCATCGCCACGATCGTCACTCTGTTTGTCGTCCTCCTGTGCACCAAGCTTCGGGAAGATGTCGCTTTCCTGGGGGCAATGGCGGTTCTCGGCCTGAGCGACATTCTCGACCAGAAGGAAGACCTGGCCGGCTTTTCCTCCGACTCCGTCGTGCTGGTCGGCGTCCTCTTCATCGTTGTAGCCGGCCTGATCAATACCGGCGTGATCCGCTGGATCATGCAGTATTTCCTGGGCACGCCGAAAAGCTATCCGGCCGCCATCGTACGGCTGATGGCGCCCGTGGCGGCGCTGAGCACGATTCTCAGCAACACGACTGTCGTGGCGCTGTTCGTCCAGGTCGTCAAAAACTGGGCGAAGAAACTGGGCACCGCCCCGTCCAAACTGCTGATTCCCCTCAGCTACGCAGCGGGCATGGGTGGCATCTGCACCATCATCGGCACACCGCCCAACATGATCATTGCCGGTCTCTACGCCCAGAACTGCGGGCAGCATATCGGCTTCTTCGCCCCGACGATTCCCGGCATCTTCTGTCTCGTGGTCGGGGTCCTCGCCACCCTGGCGATGCGCCGCCTCCTGCCCGTCCGGGAAAGCCGGGAGGACGGCGATGAAAAGGCCGCCATGCCGGAGAACCAGCCGCAAATCAACTGGAAGACCGTCGTATCCGCCCTCATCATGCTGGGCATGATTCTCCTGTCCTCTCTCAATGTGATGAGCTTGCTGTCGAGTGCGGTCGTGGCGGCGGCAGCGATGCTGATCTTCCGCTGCTGCTCGCCGACCCAGGCCATGAAGTCCATCGACTGGAGCGTCCTGATGATCTTTGCGGGCAGCGTCGTCATCGGCACGGCCATCCAGAAGACGGGCATCGCCGAAGCACTGGCTAATGGCGTCATGAACCTCTGTGGCGGCAAGCCGCTGCTGGTGATGATCATGATGAGCCTGACAGCCACTTTCGTCACGGAATTCATTTCGAATACCGCCGCCGGCGCCATCTTCTTCCCCATCGTCTATCATGCAGCCACGGCGATGGGCTGCGACCCCATACCTTTCCTCATCTCGCTGATGATCGCCGTCTCCTCGAGTTTCGCCACGCCCATCGGCTCGACCACCCATCTGCTGGTCTACGGTCCGGGCGGATACAAATTCTCGGACTTCATGAAGATCGGCATCCCCATGAATCTCATCATCCTGGCAGCCAATATCCTCATTGTCAACCTGGTGTATCCGATTCACTAACCCGGTCCCATGGAATCGTTCACGCTTTTGGGCTTGAATCTGGCGGCATGGATCACCGTCGCCACTGTCCTTGCTTTGTTTTTATCCCTGCTTTTCACCAGCCTGCGTGAGGACATCGCTTTTCTCGGTGCTGTCGCCATCTTGTTCATGACAGGAGTGCTTACTGAAAAAGAAGCTTTTGCCGGTTTTTCCTCCCCTTCGGTCGTCGTAGTCGGCGTCCTGTTCATCGTTGTGGCAGGCTTGACGCATACCGGCGTCCTGCGCTGGATCATGCAGCAATTCCTGGGAACGCCGAAGAACTATCCGGCCGCCATCGTGAGACTGATGACTACCGTGGCAGCGCTCAGTGCCGTGCTCAGCAACACCACCGTCGTGGCGCTCTTCGTACAAATCGTTAAAAAATGGGCGAACAAACTCGGTACGGCCCCCTCCAAGCTGCTGATTCCGCTCAGTTATGCTTCAGGTCTGGGCGGCATCTGCACCATCATCGGTACGCCCCCGAACCTCATCATTTCAGGCATGTATGCGCAGGATTCCGGCGTGAGCATGGGCTTCTTCTCCACGACGATTCCTGGATTGGCCTGTCTGATCGTGGGCATTTTGTCGGTTCTGGCCATGCAGCGGCTGCTGCCATCAAGGAAGAGCCCGGAAGACGCTTTCGACCAGACCACCGAGTATACTGTCGAGCTGCTGGTTCCGTCCGGCCGTGTCGATGGGATGCGATCCCATGCCCTTCCTGATCTCGCTGATGATCGCCGTCTCCTCGAGCTTTGCCTCGCCCATCGGCTCCCCTACGCACCTGCTGGTTTACGGACCGGGCGGCTACCGTTTCACCGACTTCTTGAAGATCGGCCTGCCGATGAACGTCATCATCCTGATTGCCAACCTTCTCGTTGTCAACCTGTTATACCCGCTATAGCTCCGGCCGGGATGACGGATCCTTTCCCCGTTGTTAATTTTTTCAGGAAAAACTGCAACAACGGCGTTTGTCATCGAGCGCGAAGCTGAATGGTCAGACCGGCATCCTGAAACTCGATCTGTCCGATGCCTGCCACTTCGAATCGACCGGCGAAACGGCCAGCGCCTACGCAGAGCTTTCCGGCGCGTCCAAAGCCAATCTGACCGTCACCGGTGAGCAAAGCCGCAGCTCCAAGCTCTCTCTCGAGCGCTAGAAGGTCGTCGTTCGAATGTTCTTTTTATACCACACGGAGAACCAGCCGATGGCTGTCAGGACGGCCGCAAAGCCGATGGCATACGAAACCGGCAGGCTGAGACCGAGGGAGTTGGGCGAGAAGAAGAAAAACGTGGTGCAGACCCAGGTCATGAAGAGCGCAGGGACAAGCGTAATCCAGAACAATTTTTTCTCCCGCGCCAGATAGATCGTCGCAGCCCAGAGCGTGAAGACAGACAGCGTCTGGTTCGACCAGCCGAACCAGCCCCAGAGCTTCTCGAAGCCCGCCGCATCTCCCATCTCCCACATCAGCAGCGCAAAAACCGCAGCAAAGAGCGGGATGCAGATATACAAGCGTTTGCGCACCGTTTTCTGGTCCAGCTTCAGAAAATCGGCGATGATCAGGCGTGCACTGCGCAGCGCCGTGTCGCCACTCGTAATCGGTGCCGCCACTACGCCCAACAGAGCCAGGATGCCGCCGAAGACCCCCAGCCATTCGTGGCAGACCAGGTTGACGATCGACGGCGCATCGTTGATTGCCTGCGTTCCGCCCTGAATCAACGCATAGGCCGGTTCCGGCTTGCCATAGAAGAAATAGCTGGCCACCGTGGCCCAGATGAGCGCCACCACGCCTTCCGTGATCATCGCCCCGTAGAAGATGGGCCGTCCCATCTTTTCATGCGGGAGACAACGCGCCATCAAAGGACTCTGTGTAGCATGGAAACCGCTGATGGCACCGCAGGCGATCGAGATGAACAGGCACGGGAAAATAGGATTCTTCGTCAGCGCTCCGCCCGGCGTGTTCTTCAGTCCTTCCCACACTTCCGGGATGTCCGGGAACTTGACGAAGAGCACGACCATCAGCGCGAGGGCCATGAATATCAGCGCAAAAGCGAAAACCGGATAGATACGGCCGATGATCTTGTCGACCGGCAGCATCGTGGCGATGATATAGTAGATGAACACCACGATGATCCAGAAACTGTACTGTCCCAGACTGTCGACCATGAATGCCGGCTCCCACATGCCGCCCAGGATCTTGGCCGGGCTGAATACGAACACCGCGCCCACCATCATCAGCATCAGGATCGAGAAGATGAGCATCACGGTTTTCGTGGTCTTGCCCAGATAGGTGCCGACCAGGTCGGGCAGGTTCGCGCCACCATGACGTACCGACAGCATGCCCGACAGGTAGTCGTGTACAGCGCCAGCGAAAATGCAGCCGAAAACGATCCACAGATAGGCCGCCGGGCCGAACTTGGCGCCCATGATCGCGCCGAAGATCGGACCGGTGCCGGCAATGTTCAGGAACTGAATCATGAAAATCTTCCACGACGGCAGAACAATGTAGTCCACTCCGTCGGCTTTCGAAATGGCGGGCGTCGGCCTGTCGTCAGCTCCGAACACCCGTTCTACGAAACGTCCGTAGAAAATATAGCCGGCCACCAGGGCCGCCAGGGCGAGGATGAAGGAAATCATAAATACAAATTTAGTGGTTTTTTCTGTAATTTTGTGCAATGGATCATTTTGAAAATACGATTGCCGCCCCCTCCACGGCACCCGGCGGTGCAGTGGCCGTGATTCGGGTGAGCGGGCCCGAAGCCCTGGACTGCGCGGACCGCATCTTCCGCGGAAAAACGTCCCTGGCCCTGGCCAAGGGCTATTCGCTGCATTTCGGCAGCATCCGGGAAGCCGACGGCAGCTTGATCGACGAGGTACTGGTCTCCGTATTCCGGGCTCCCCACTCCTATACGGGCGAAAATGCCGTTGAAATCGCTTGTCACGGCTCCGGCTACATCGTATCCCGCATTCTGGCCCGCCTGCTCGAAAACGGCGTGAAAATGGCCGCTCCCGGCGAATTTACGCAACGGGCCTTCCTCCATGGCAAGATGGACCTCTCCCAGGCCGAGGCCGTGGCCGACCTGATTGCGGCTCAGACCGCTGCGGCGCACCGCATCGCCCTGAAGCAGCTCAAGGGCGGCTTCAGCGAAGAACTCGCCGGCATGCGCAGTGAGCTCCTGCACCTGGCTTCGCTTCTGGAACTGGAGCTGGATTTCAGTGACGAGGAAGTCGAATTCGCCGACCGCACGCAGTTACGCGGACTGGTTGAAAAGGTCCTCGCCCACTGCCGGAAACTCATCGAAAGTTTTCGTTTAGGTAACGCCATTAAAAACGGTGTTCCAGTGGCAATTGTTGGCAATACTAATTCTGGTAAGAGCACCCTGCTCAACGCACTGCTCGGCGAGAACCGGGCCATCGTTTCTGATATTGCCGGCACCACGCGCGACACCATCGAAGAGACCTGCAATCTCGACGGCGTCCTCTTCCGTTTCATCGATACCGCCGGCCTGCGCGAAAGCAGCGATACCATCGAGCGCATCGGCATCGAGCGGGCCTACGAGAAGCTCTCGGCCGCCCAGCTCGTGCTCGCCACGCTCGACCTCGGCGCTCCCCTGCCCGACTTGCTGGCCAGCGCCCGGGACATCGCCGGACGCGTGACGGACGAGCAGCAGCTGGTTTTCCTGCTCAACAAGGCGGACAAGGTCCGGACGGACGCCGCCAGGGCTGTGCGAGACGCGCTTACACCCCTGCTCAACGCCCCCGGACGACAGGTATTCGTCATCTCCGCCAAGTCCGGTGCCGGCCTGGAGGAACTGCGCCATGCCCTGGCGGCGTCCTGGCAGAATCTCGACACCGCCTCCGAGACCACACTGGTAACCAACACCCGTCACCTGGAAGCCCTCCAGAGCGCCGCCGCCGCCCTCGACCGCGTCCGCGACGGCCTCTGCACCGCCCTCCCCTCAGACCTGGTCGCCCAAGACCTCCGCGAGTGCCTCTACCACCTCGGCAGCATCGTCGGCCAAGTATCTACAGATGAGATACTTGGAAACATTTTCAAGAACTTCTGCATCGGAAAATAAGAAACGAAATGGTTAGAAATGCGTTGAAACGGAATGAAAAGCCTAATACAAGCAATAGGGCTAACGATTTCGAATGAAGAGCAAGTCTCTTCGTAATAATGCTTTTATTCCTTTTCAAAAGGTTTCACTTGGGGGACAATAATCTCCGTCGAACTGATTCTTAATAGTTCTTCCGCAATAGCTGGACTTACCAGCCTCATCAGGCTATCATCTACTTTCTCTTTGGATAAGAGATTCATACTTCCATACCAAACCAAAGAATCGTCAATCACAGCATAACGTTCAAAGCAGTGGTTTTGTAGAATAACCATTACACTGGAAGTCTGAAGCCGTTGAATCAAATCTATATGATGCTCACGCCCGTCTTCAGGAAATATCGCTGGATCAGTTGTGAAAACAATTGCTATGATGTTTGTATTCTGTAATAGCGACAACATCCACCGAACCTTGCCAGCGCTCAATGACGGGCTTGATATGATAACCCTTGCCGATGCAGAACGAACATCCTTTTCAAACACTTCAAGATAATTGTCACAATCGAATATGGAATTGGCAATTACTTGTTTATCAACCACCTCAGAGCATACTTCAAAACCAATCTTCTTGTATGTTCTCAGCCGTTTGTGATACATTCGCTCCAATTTTGGAATATGCTGGTCTATGTAATCGAAGATGATCACGTCTTTCTTTCCTTCGTAATCCCGGTTCAAGCGCCCAGCATATTGTTCGACATTCCCTTCAAAAGAAATTGGCATTGCCAGAAGCAGTGTATCTAATCTTGGGTAATTGAATCCCTCACCAATGTATTGGCCGATAGCCACAACAATCATGGTTTCATCCCTGCTTACGGCCGTCATCTTTTCTTGAAGCTCTGCCCGAGCCTTCAAACTATTACCACCTTGCAACAAGAAAAGATGGTCGGATGCGCCCTGTAACGCGTTGTACAAGCGCTGCGCATGTTCCCGATACTTAGTCATCACAAGAGGCGTACGTCCCCTTTTAACACAGTCAATCGTGTCGGAAACAATCTGAAGATTCCGAATCTCGCTCTTGCAAACCATGTCAAAGTAATCGGAAATGTGTCTTTCACCATCCCCCTCAATATCTACGAGTTGGGTAAACCGTGGATAAACGAAGTGTCCAATACCCTGCTTCTCGGCCCGCTCCTTGGCAGTATACCGATGTCGGATTGGCCCCAATTGCATGAATACTCTCTTGACCTGTCCATCCATCCGCTTTGCGGTTGCTGTCATCCCGTAGACATATTTTGCCGTAACAGCCCGTAGAACATTTTCATGTGTATACGCTGCGGAATGATGGCATTCGTCCATAATCACCATACCGTAATTCCGTACCATTGGATTGATGTCTTCATTCCGTCCCAGCGACGTTATCATAGCAATATCAATAATTCCTGAAGAAGCATCCTTCTGAGAAGAGAATGATCCGATAACTGAATCCCGATGCTTGACACGCCCCTTCGGTGTCGTGTATGTTGGCAATGGTTCGTTAATGGAGAGGAACTTGTTCAAATCTCGAATCCAGTTGTTCATTATTTCCACGGTATGAACCAGCACGAGCGTATTCACTTTCTTCTTTGCAATCAGATAGGCACCAACAACTGTCTTTCCAAAAGCTGTGGCAGCAGAGAGAACGCCGTTTTCAAAGATGATCATCTTATTGGCCGCTATCACTTGCTCCGGATACAACTCTCCATTAAACTCCACATCAATATTTCTGCCACTCTGCCTTTTATCTATTACAGAATACGATATCTCCGCCTCGTCCAAAAGACTTTTCAAATCATCCAGACATCCCCGAGGGATAACGATGTAATCCCCTTCATCATAACCTGCATATACAATCCTAGGCGTATCCTGATTTGAGAAACCCATCTTCAAGTTAATGAAGAACTGCGAATTCGAGAACGCAGCAATTCTGCGGATGGTGTTCTGAATCCGAGCTTTCAAGTTGCCTTTGTCAATATAGATCCCATCGGACAGAACAATCTGCAGAACACCGTTCACGTCGCTTGGTGAGAAATGGCCCAATGAAGGCCGGGGGCTTTGGCCAAACAGTAACGGGGTGCCAGCATCCTCCGGCTCATCGGAGTCACTTTGGAATACGCTCATTGCTCCATCCTTAGGGAACCACATCGTTAAGAACTTATCGATTTGACCCTCTGAGAGTTTCTGCGTGGAGAGCAAGCGTCCCCATTGGTTTCGATATGGCCGCCAATTTTCATCAACGAACGCGCTATTACCTGCTTTTAACGCTTTCCCTTGCAAGGGTAGCGCGATTAGATTCCCAAGCTTACCCTCGGGCAAGAAATCCTGCATAGGCAACATACGATCGAAGAAGGAGAAGTCTTTCATGCTCACCGATTCGGCCCCTTTCACGATTAAAGCTTCTCCGAATCGTCTGGCCTTGGATGCAGAAAGAGCCTCGCTAAAAAAGACCCATAAGTGGGCTCCTTTACCAGAGCGGGATCGTTCCACAAGAGCGTCTATGCCATTCTCCTCACATATTCTGCGAAGAGCATTCACTTCCTGACGCCAATCTTTTGATAGTTCGATGTCCTCATCGCTATGATTATCGAAGTCAAACACCAAGAACCAGCAAGTTCCGTCCGGAAACAGTGGGTACAGTCCGATTACATCCGTACAATCCTCCTTTTCCCCTTTCAGGTGATCCAATATGGCTGAAATCGTCAGTTTTGTATAACTCTGGTTTTTACACTCCCGGCATTTGACTTTCTCTCCGTTCCTTTTTGGGCAGATGCCATACTTCCAGAAGTTATCACACTGAGTGAAGTATCCCTTCTTTGCGGACCGCTGCGCAAACACATCTTTCCTCCCCCGAAACATACCATAAAACTTGATTGCATGTTCTCGGGTCAATTCGGGGGAATCAATCTCACTTTCTTCTGACGTATCCAGCGATTCCTTATAAGCTTGATAATCATAATGAATTCCATTGATTTTCAAAAGATTTCGCAGATAGAGAACCTCCCGTTCCAGCTCATCGATGGTTGCATTATCCATAGTACTCCTTGTTCTTCATTCATAATGATCGGAACAAATCATCGAGAGTAACCTGCTGGTTGACATCCTTTGCATGTTCATTATGCGCTATTCCGTTCGTCGTCACCAGCACCAACTGCACCGAGTGCGTCTTGGTGTGTTGCTTGCTCTGGCGAAACGCCTCAATCTTTGTCGCCAGTTCCAGCTCATACTTCTTGTCAATTGTGAACACATGTTCACTGAACTTCATCTCGCATAGGTAGTCAGTCCGCTCGCCTTTCCACTCCAGCACCAGGTCAACTTGAGACTCCGTACCGTCAGGCGCAGGTCCTCGCCAACAATAATTCTTGGTAATCGTGGTAACTCGCAATGCTTCTTTCATCTGCGCCAGATGCTCGATGCACAGCATCTCAAACGTGTTCCCTGCCCAAGCATAGAAAGACGGTGTTCGCTGTACGACCCGCCAGTTGCCACGATCCACGCCTTTGCCGTAGATAAAATGCAAATAGAACAGTGAGAAAAAGTCCTTCAGTTGATACACTGTCTCAACTCTGGATTTCCCGTATCGCGGATACTCCCGTGTTATGCCCGACTCTTTCAAGTTGTCCATAATCTTGCTGAATGTCCCGCCAAGTTCGATCCCCACTGCCTCAGCCAGCTCTCGGCGCGTCATCCCGTAGAACTTTGAGCCCAGCGCCTTGACTACATCCACATATCGCTCCGACGTTGCATACAAGCCAGTGTACACATCCTTGAATTCCTGATGAATCATCTCCTCCTTAAAGAAGAAATCGTCGATGTTCTCCGACAAATTCTTCTCCTTATCCATCCGGTCCAAGTAATAGGGCACACCACCGAAAGCCATATACGCTACCGCAATCTCATACCTCGACAGATGGAACCCGTTCCGTTTAAAATACTGCTCGCACTCCCGCAGTGTAAAAGGCAACAAACGAATGGTGCCTGTCAGTCGCCCGTGCAGCCCACCGTAATCACGTATCACATTATCCAGCATCCAACTGGTAGCACTTCCGCATACAACTAGCACAATGTTCCGCTGTCTGTCTGCCCACGAATTCCAGAAATAGCCCAGTTCGGTGATCATTTCCGACGACTGCGGGCCGGCCAGCCAAGGCAACTCATCCAGAAACACCACCTTGCGCTTCGTCCGCAAGCCTTCCAAATATTTCCTCAATAGCCGGAACGCCTCCCGCCAATTTGTCGGCCGAGGCGAATCATCCGTCAATCCACAATCTAAAAGGCCCTCATAAAAATGATCCAACTGAGTCTGCTTGTACGTCTTTTCATCCTTTTCCTTAATGTATGCTCCTACAGCACGAAATATAATCTTATCTCGATATACCTCCTCTACCAGAAATGATTTTCCTACTCGCCTTCGTCCATAAATGGCAATAAACTCAGACTTCGAACTCTTTAAGAATCTTTCCAGACTTTTGATTTCATCGCTGCGACCTATTATGCTATTGTATGCCATAACTGATTTTGTTTTGTCACAAATATACAATTCTTCTTGTAATTCTCCGCGAAAAAGTCAGCCTTTTTCAGAATTTTTCTTGAAAACGGCTGAGTTTTTCGGATGCTGAAGAAATGTGACAACATCATTGGGGGACATTGGATAATGAGAGGCCAAGATTACTGTCCCCCAAGGTCAATAGCAGGCCTATGAATGTTGACGCATCAAAGATTTCGGGGACACTGTGGGGACAAAGACGAAAAGGCTAGAGCAATATATCATTGATATACAATATGATACAAACCTACCCTATTTCGTGCATCGGAAAGTAGTTTTGCCTCTTAACCTATCCATAAAGAACTAAAAATGTCAAGAATAGCCATCATCACAGGCGCATCCAGCGGAATGGGCCGCAGGTTTGCGCTGACTGCGGCCATGCACGTCGAATACGACGAATTATGGGTCATTGCCCGCAGGGAAGACCGTCTCGAAGCGCTTTCGCAGGAGCTGGCCGGGCAGACCGTCCGGCGAATACCCATGGACCTCACCGACGGGGAGGCTCTCGAGAGGTTCACACGCACCCTGGCCGCCGAGAATCCCGAGATCGTCCTGCTGGTGAATGCCGCCGGATTCGGCAAGTTCCAAGCGGTCGAAGACGTCCCCCGCAAGACAGCCGACAGCATGCTAGCGCTCAACTGCTCCGCACTGATGGACATGTGCTACATCTGCCGTCCGTACATGAAAGCCGGCAGCCGGGTGTTAAATATCGCATCCGTCGCAGCCTTCCAACCGGTCCCGTATATCACAGAGTACGCAGCCACCAAGGCGTTCGTGCTGAATTTCAGCCGTGGCCTCTGGAAAGAACTCGGGCCGAAGGGCATCACAGTCACCGCCCTTTGCCCTTACTGGACAAAGACAGAATTCTTTGACGTGGCTAACAACCAGACGGAGAAAGACCGCATCACGTATTTCAACGCAATGTACGATCCAGTGGACGTGGTGAACCGCGGTTGGAGAGACCTCCTGAAAGGGCGCGACCTCAGCACTTTCGGATTTATCGCCAGGATGCAGATTCTCCTCGTCAAGATTCTCCCCCACCGCCTTGTGATGAAGGTCTGGTGCCGACAGCAGAAAATTGCCGATTGAAAGACAAAGGGGTAATCCTTGTTGTGCCGTAATCAATGCTTGTTCAAGCCGTAACCGTAGCCATAGCGGTTGCGGTAAGCGAAGATCATGGTGAGCGAGAGGATGAGGCAGCAGACTTCTGCCGCATCGACGGCGAACCAGATGCCATCGGGGCCCCACAGCGCCGGCAGCAGGAAGAGGAAGCCCAGTTCCAGAACCAGATTGCGGACAAAGGACAGAATCGCCGAAATTTTTCCGTTGCCCAGGCCCGTGAACCAGGCCGATGCGAAAAGATCGATGCCGACGAACACGAAACTGGCCAGCGATATACGGATGGCGCGCGCCGTCAGCGCCGTCAGCGCCGGGTCATAGCCCACGAACAGACGGGCCGCCGGACCGGCGGACAGCTCCGCCAGCAGCGTGATGCCGAAACCCATCGCCAGCAGGAGCGTCAGGGAATGCCGCAGCAGGCTCCGCAACTCCTTTTTGTTTCCAGCACCATAATTGTAACCGATGACCGGCGTGACCATCAGGTCATAGCCGAAAAAGATAGCGGCGAAAACATAACTGTAATACAGAATCACCGAATAGGCTGCCACGCCGTTTTCGCCCAGCATCCGGAGCAACTGCAGGTTGTAGCAGATCGCCAGCACGTTGAACGAGATGTTCCCCACGAACTCCGACAGGCCGTTGCTGCAGGCATGCAGCAACGGATGCCGCTCAAACTTGGCATACACCAGCTTGAGCGAACTGCTGTTCCAGCGGCTCGAGAAATACCAGAGCGGATAGAAACCGCCCACGCAGCAGGCAATCATCGAGGCGGCCGCCGCACCCGCCAGTCCCCAGCCGAAGCCCACGATGAAAAGCGCGTCGAGCGACATGTTGATCACCCCGCAGACCAGCGACATGATCGTGCCCAGCTGCGGTTTCTCGGCCGTCATGTAAAACGACTGGAACATCATCTGCAGCATGAATCCGGGCAGTCCGACCGCACAGATCCGGCCGTAGATCACACATTGGCGCAGCATCTCCCCTTCCGCACCCAGCAGCCGGGCAAGAGGCTCCATCAGGAAGAAAAGCGGAACCATGAATACGGCAGAGAGCACGAACGTGAACTGGACCATCATCGTGAACATGGCCTGTGCCCGGTCGCGCCGGCCTTCCCCCATCGTCTTGGCGACGAGCGCAGAACCGCCCGTGCCGACCATCAGGCCCAGCGCGACGATGAGCATGATGGCGGGCCAGATGACGTTGAGCGCAGCAAAGGCCGTGGTTCCCACATAGTTCGATACGAACAGACCGTCCACCACACTGTATATGCTGATCACGACCATCATCAGGATGCTCGGAATGGCGGAGAATAACAATCGCCGGTAGCCGTAATGTCCGTGGAGCGCTATTTGCATAATGGGCGCAAAGATAAAATATAATTGTTAGCTTTGCAGGGTTATGAAAAAGATTATCTTCAGTATTGCAGCCACATTCACCTTTCTGGTGACGGCATGGGCACAGACGCCGGAAGAGATTCTGGCCAAGATGGACAAAGCCATGGAATCGGCTGAAACAGCCGGTCTTTCCATGGTCATGGACCTCAAGATTCCCCTCATCGGCACAACGACGGCCACCATGTACATGCTGGGCGACAAGGTACGTACGGAGACATCCTTACTTGGGCATCAGCTTATTACGTTCTCGGATGGCGTCACGGAATGGGAGTACGAGTCCAAGTCGAACGAATTGACGATCAAGAATGCCAAGAAGGAAGACTCCTCCCCTGAATCGGAGATGTTCGAAGGAATCGTGGACGGATACGATGTTTCCCTGAAAAATGAGACGGACGACGCCTGGTATCTGGTCTGCAAGAAGTCCCGCAACAATACTGACAAGGATGATCCCGCCAAGATGGACCTGGTGGTTTCCAAAAAGACCTGCCTTCCGATCAGCCTGAGTACCAAGATGAAAGGCGTCAAGTTGACGCTTCGCGACGTCGTCGTCGGAGTCGATCCGAAACTGCTTGAATTCCGGGTTGAAGACTATCCCGGCGCCAAGATCGTCGACCAGCGCTAACCCAGCGGGCCGAACAGACGGACAAATCCGTTGCGCAATTTCCGGAAGAAGCCCCAGTGCCGGACTTCGTCGAGCGTGATTTCCCTGCAGTGTTGTTCGATATCCTGCTCGAAGATCTCCCTGGCATGCTCCGTGAATTCCTCATCAAAAATGAGGGTCTGCACTTCGTAGTTCAGGAAGAAACTCAGGTTGTCCATATTGGACGAGCCGATACAGGTCAGGTAGTCGTCGACCATGAACTGCTTGACATGCAGCACAGGGCCCTGATACTCAAAAATACGCACGCCCGCTTTCAGCAGATCCTTGTACATCGACTCCCCCATATATTTCTCCGGATCCACGTCGTTGTTGGCCGGTACGATCCAGCAGACATCGACGCCCCGGGCTACGGCGGCCTTCAAAGATTTGATCATCTGGGCCGGCGGCGGCGTGTAGGGATTGTAGAACCAGAAATAGCGGCGGGCGTGATCGATGGACCACTGGAAGGCGTTGCGGATGGGCAGGCGGCGGTCGGTGGGCGAATCGGGGATTACCTGCATCGTCTTTTCGTAGAACTGTGTGAACCCGGGTACGCTGTCGTGCGCGGCAGCGGACCGCAGCTCTTCCTCAGGCTTCGTCGGGACCGGCTCCCGTTCCGGCGCAACCCGGAACTGGTTTTCATTGAAAGCAGAAATCATGTCATTGACCACCGGGCCGGTGACGCGGATGTCGGCGTCGCGCCAGGTCTCGAAATAGCGGTCCTGGATGTTCCTGCCACCTGTATAGGCCGTCGTACCGTCGAGGATCACAAACTTCCGGTGGTCGCGATGCGTACTGTTGGGCAGTGTCAGATAATCCAACAGAAAGACAGGCTTGCGGAAATAGTATAATTCCACCTGACTGTCGACCAACGGCGCGTGGCCAGCCATGTACTCCTTGTTGTGGGCACCCCGGTCGATGATGATCCGCACATCTTTTCCGTCTGCGGCTTTTTCGATCAGCTGGTCGGAAATCTGAGACCCGCAGGAGTCATAGCAGAAACGATAGTGGTCGATGTACACGCTCTCCTCGGCTTTCTTCACGTCGTCCATCAGCAGATCGAACTTCTGGTGCTGGTCGGTGATCAGGCCGACGGTATTGCCGGTAGTCGGCTCCATGCCCGTGTCTTTCGTCATCAGGGCGGCCAGTTCCTGGTAATCGCTGCGCACGCCGTCATAGTATGACCCCTCCGTTACTTCCGGAATATCGGAAGCATGCAGCGGGGCACGATAACCGCATCCCTGGAACAGCACGGCCGTGGCCATCAATGCGGCCACCCCAACGATTTGTAGGGCTCTCATACTGTTTTTGCGACAGATTTCCTGCGGGACTTCACGAGGGCCCAGACCGCCCATGCGGCCGTCAGTACGACGGCCATCGGGACGCCGACGGTGAGGATGTCATGCCAGGAGAAGGTGGTGAGTTCGCGGTTGATGGCGTGATCGACCACCAGCATCAGGGAACCGCCCCAGAGCATTTTCTCGAGCGTCGGGAGCTCGCGCAGCAACGGATGTGCGTTTTCTCCGTGGATTTTCTTTTCATTGCCCTTGCGGACGGCACTCACGACAACGGCCTCCGCCAATGGAACCAAAAAACAGGACATATTCGGTATTTTTAGATGT
>Ga0310786_10002739_pt1 | contig 26485 bp, 24 predicted proteins | sample AusTroGonzalo_MG_FD_203881 | JGI IMG/M metagenome (GOLD analysis project Ga0310786, IMG submission 203881) | Bovine rumen microbial communities from tropical cattle in Woodstock, Queensland, Australia - Gonzalo_03 (v2) (version 2) | ecosystem: Host-associated > Mammals > Digestive system >...
AACAAAATGAGTTACGAGAGAAATAGATGTAAAAATAACAAAAGCAGATGGAAGTACAGAAACAGTGAAATGAAAATATGACGTAATAGAAGTAGTGAAGAAATATAGTGGAAAGCATATTGTAAGGTATGTATGAGAAACAATAGAGGCAAAAGAATTGGTAGAATGATTGGATACAACAGAAACAGCAGTAGAATTTGATCCAGCGGGGGCAACACCGGATATTGATACAGCAACAGAACCATGAGTGGCTAGAGAAATAGGTGTAAAAGTAACGAAAGCAGATGGAACTTCGGAAATAGTAATATGAACATATGAAGTAATAGATGCTTTTGAAACAGCTGTAATTTCTGATGCCTCGGAATCTTATAGAGATATGATCTCTCGTGAGGTTGAAAATGAAATTAATGAAGAATGGCATAATACTTGAAAATTTAATGTTATCAAAAGACTTGATTTCTTTTTAAGGAGATGAAATATTAGAAAAAAGAAAATTCAAAAATTAGAGGAAAAATATGAAAGGACACCATTTACAACAAATAGGTTACTTAATTTAGAAATGGCAAAGCAAGCAGCGCGTCATGATTTAGAGGCTGTGCTATGATCTGATATTTCAAGAGAAAAAACATTTGGAAAAATAGAAAGAAAAGGAATTGCCCTTGACGCTGCACAAAAAACAGAGTTTAAAGATATGTGTCAAAAGTATGTTTCATGAGTAGATAGTATTTGAGTGTTCCAAGGAAAATTTAATAAATTTGTGCAAGAATCATTGCATTTACCTGAGAAACAAGAATTTTTAGCAACAAATGTACTAGAAAAACTTGATGCAATAAAAAATGATAATAAATTACTTGGAGATATTATGGTAGAATTGGAGGCATATAAAACAGATGCAGCACATGATCATTTTGAGAATATAAAGGAAATGATTAATCATTATTATGATGAGAATAAAAAAGATCCTAGATTTAGAGATAAAATTGTGGAAATTATAGGAAAAGAAAAGACAGGTGATCCAGAATTAATAGATGAAATTGATAAGTTTTTAAACCATGAAAAAGCATTAACAAAATTGGCTACAACTAATTTAGAGATAAAATTAGATTTGCTTAAAAATGGTAAATGAGCATATCAAACAAATAATAAAGATCGTGAGAATTGGTTATTTAAGGTATGACATGCTTTTGATAAAATGCCTCGATGGTGACAAACTCTAACTGCGGTTTGAATTATGGCGTCAGGAGCAGCTGTGGCTGCAGGTACAGCAGCCTTGTTCCCTGCATTTACTGTGTTATGATTAAATTGAGCTGCATTTGCAGGTACAGCATTTATGTCTGGTACGGTTTGACTTAAAAATTTCGTCAAAAAATGGACTCATCATACAAAAGAGCAGAATACATATGAAAAGAATTTGACAAGGGATTATGAAAATGAGATAAAAAAAATGAAAAAATGGGAAAAAATTATGGAAGAACAAGATGATGAATGAAATTATACACATTCATGGTTTGCTCGTTATAAAGCTAAAAGACAACTTGAATTGTATTGAAAAACTACTCAAGCTGAGTTACAAAATAAGCATGATTGAAATACAAAAGAAATAATTGACATATTGTATACAGGACTAGGAAAACGTGATAACAATACTCTTACTGATTTGAAAGATATAAATAACTTTAATAAGACATTATTAGATGCTATGGCAAGGTTACAGATATATCGAGAATTGTGACATAATTTTTTGAAATCTAAAGAAGGAAATCAAATTGAAAGAGAGTTTTATGACTTAGAAAATGTATTAATTTTGTCTGCTAAACATATTTTCTGACCTTCAGCTACATTGAAAGATATACCGGCAGGAATAGAAGCTTATGAGCGTGTTGAAGAAGATGAACATGGAAATGTAAAAAAATATTGAGAAATAAATTATGATAATTTGTTGAAAAAGTATAGAGATGATTATGAATCTGCTTCAAAAACATTTAGAAAAGAAAGAGGATGGTTGGCGGCTAAACGATGAGCTGCTACAGCAGGTATTACATTTGGTACTGCTCTTGCTACTCAAGCAATAACGCATACATGAATGTATGCAAGAGATGCTGTTGCAGAGATTCCAGAAGTACCAGATACAATGTCTACGACAAATACATGAAATGTCTCTGGTGGTTTTTGACTTGGAAAATATGAGTTATCTGGATGAAATGAGATTTTTCAAGCAGCAAAGGATAATATTTCAGGTTTAAGTTCTAAGGATGTTGTTACTTTGCATTTTTGAGCATGAACAGATGCGACGCCAGTGAGTGCAGGAAGTGCTTTGTTAAATCATGAAACTTATTTGACTAAATTAGAACAAGTAAAAGAAGTGATTAGAAGTTCTGCTTTGGAGAATCAACAAGAGTTGATTAGGCAGTTGGATAATTGATTTGCAACTAGTTGATTTACAAATACTGATTTACATGGAATGAGATGCTTAGAAGCTATTGAAGAAACTGTAAAATGAGCATGAAATTTTGCGGGTAAATTGAATTTAAGTTATGATACTGCGATGGATATAGACTGAACAATTGTTTATGATGCAGCATCTAGAATGAGTAATTCTTATCTTGAAATTTCAAAATTTGTGGAATGAACTCCATGAACTGAAGCTATTGCAGCATGAAACAAGAAATTAATTATTGGATTGCCTCGATTCTCTAATACATTTAAAGAGAAGCCAGACGAAAAGAAAGCAGCATAAAATTAGATTGATGTTTAGTTAAATTTGTGTACGATGTATGTAGTGTTTTAATTTATAAATATAACAAATATGATTAGTATAGCACAAGAAGAGTTTTTAAATGATACATTAGTTTTGGCATGATTTGATCCAAGAAAACATGATTTTGAAATATTAAAAGACGATATGCGTCCTATTTTGGATGAATATATAGAATTAAATCTTTATGGATTCTTAAATGATAAAGAGAAGTCAGAATATGATCAACTTGAAGATAAAGATATATCGTTTTTCAAGGATAGGATTGTAAATTTTGATAATATTTTAGCAGAATTATACATAAATTGGCAAAAACAATATCTAGAATCTTTTAGAGAATAATAAATTAATTTTGTTTATAAATCCTGTCTTTCTCATTTAGGCAGGATTTTTTTGATTTTTCCATCTTTACTTTTTTACCAAAATTCTTAATTATTTATTATTAACACTTAATTGATTTCAATGCACTGAATTTACAATCCATACGATTTCTATTTTAACAAAGCTAAACAAGAGTGATACAAAGCTCGTAGCGTTTTTAAGCTTGAAGAAATTCAAGAGAAGTTCAAAATCATAGACAAAAATACCCACAAAGTGCTTGATATTGGTTGTGCACCTGGAAGCTGGATGCAGTACACTCATTCCTTACTTCAAAAAATGAATGTGAAAGATTTTTCAATTATTTGATTTGACATCAAAGAGAGTACTGTGAATTTACCAAATGTACATCCATATGTTCAAGATGTGACAGTAGTTGATAAAGTAGAAGAAATTTTGAAAAATGAATGAATTATCCCATATGATCCTGATGCAAAAAATTCATGAGTGGATTTTATTCAATCAGACATGGCTCCAAATACAGTTTGACATAAATCTGTGGATGCACTTCGTTCAGTGTGATTACTTGAAGAGACCTTGCGAATTTACAAAAAATATTTAAAACCAAATTGAAGATTTGCTATCAAAATCTTTATGTGACCTGGATTCCAAGAATTTGTAGCAGATTTAAAACAACATTTTGGATGAAAAAGTATAAAAGTATTCAAACCAAAAGCTTGTCGTGCAATATCAAAAGAAACATATATTGTGAAAATATAAAATTTGATTTTATTATTAATTTATCGAAATGAAAATCTGAATAGTCGGATTACCAAATGTTTGAAAATCTACGTTGTTTAATGCTTTGACAAACTCATATTCTGCTCCTGCAGAGAATTTCCCATTTTGTACAATCGAGCCAAATATCGGTATCGTAGATGTCAAAGATCCTAGAGTAGAAAAGTTAGCAGAGCTTTCAAATAGTAAGAAAATTGTGTTTGCAAATATTGAATTTGTAGATATTGCTTGATTAGTCCGCTGAGCATGAAAATGAGAATGACTTGGAAATCAATTTTTGGCAAATATTCGCGAAGTAGATGCAATAGTTCAAGTTTTACGTTATTTCAAGGATAGTGATGTTGTACATGTTGAATGAGAAGTAGATCCAGTGAGAGATGTAGAAATTATAAATTCAGAATTGGCTTTTTCAGATTTGGAAAGAATTGATAGGATTTTGCCATGATTACAAAAAAGAGCACAAAGTACATGAGATAAATTTGTAAAAAGGGAGGCAGAAGTTTTAGCAAAAATTCAGAAAACATTGGAAGAGTGAAAATTGGCAAATGCTATCAAAGATGAATTCACTCCAGATGATGAAAAAATGCTAAAGACATATTGATTCCTTACTTTGAAACCATTTATCTATGCTCTGAATGTATGACAAGACGATATAAAAAATAAAGAAGCAATCCAAGCAGAATTCCAAGCAAAATTAAATGCACCAGTTGTAATAGTTTGTGCAAAAATAGAGTCTGAGATGATGTGAATGTCAAAAGAAGAAAAATTGGAATTCCAGACAGAATTATTAGAAATTCAAGATCAATCAAAAATACCAACATTGGATGATTTGATTTGATTGGCATTTGATACAGTAGGTCTGATGTATTATTTTACTACAGGAGAAAAAGAGACAAAAGCTTGGACAATTAAAAAATGATCTACAGCTCCACAAGCAGCCGGAGCAATTCATACAGATTTTGAGAGAGGATTTATTAAAGCAGAAGTGATAAATTATGATGAATTTGTAGAGTTGTGAAGCCGACCAAAAGCAAAAGAAAAGTGAAAAGTAAGACTTGAATGAAAAGACTATATTGTCCAAGATTGAGATATTATGATATTCAAATTTAATGTGTAAAAATATATGGTTCAAAATACTAAAATCACATGGTCCGCTGTGTGATTTTTTTTGTTAAATTCACAAAAAATTTTGGTTAATTTTTGCTTGACATTGCTATTTCAATAATTATATATAATTGTGTCAGATGTAAAAAGATTACATTTGTGTTTCTATTATTTCTATTTTATACCTTAACCGGAAAATAAATGAATTTCCACGTAAAAATGGACGATAAAAAAATTAAGGTAGATATTGAGTCTACAAATTTAAAAGACATACTAATATACTGTAAACCAAAAGAGAGACTTGTTCTCATGAAAAAGTTCGGATTAAATGGTGAAAAATGAGTTCCTCTTCAAAGGATATGAAAGGAATACAATTTAACTAGGGAAAGAATTAGACAAATAGAAACACAAGCCCTAATGAGATTTAGGAGATTGATAGTATGAAATCAGACATATATGGAAGTTTTGCAAGAAGCAAAAAAGATTTTGGATGCTCAATGAGGATTCTTGGTAGAAGATTCGTTAGTATCAAAATTGGTAAACAAGAATATGTTTAAATTCACTAGAGAAGAATTGAAGTTGATATTGATATCTGATTTCGATGTATCATACTTAAAGAGAAATAAATTCATATATAAATCATTCTATTTAGAGCCATTGTACGAAGATCTTTTGACTAGGATGACTCTATTTGTACAAGACTATTTCAAGAAAAGATGATCTTCACAAGATGTATATGAATTTATAGGATACCTAAAAGAAAACTTCTCAAAGGATTTCAAAGAAATAGCTTATCTAAAAAATGACTTATTCTACATAAACTTCTTTGAGTCAATTAGAGATATGTCAGTATTTGATTGAAAGATTGGATTACCAGAGTTTGAAGATGTAAATCCAAAGACAATCAAATTGAAAATATTGTACACAATGAGAAGGATTAATAAGCCAATTCATTATCAAGAATTGCCTGCAAAGATTATGGAATGGTTTCCTCAAAAATGAGTTAAAATCAATACAGTTCACAATGAATTAGTAAAAAATAATGACATATTTGTAAATCTATGATTATGAATCTACTGATTAAAAGAATGGGGATATGAAGGAGGACAGGTAAAAGACATATTAGTTAGAATATTCGAAAAACATGGTAGAGCAATGAATGTAAAGGAATTATGTAAAGAAATGTTGAAAGAAAAGATGGTAAGTCCAAACACAGTTATGTTGAATTTACAGAAATACAAAGATTTGTTTGTTAGAGTTGAAAAAGGAGTTTATGATCTTAGAAAATAGTTGGTAATAATATAAAATACAAAGAAATCGTGAGTCGAAAGGTTCACGATTTTTTTGGTAAATCAAATTGTTTATACAAGATTTTTTTTAATGCCTTCGGCGACCTACTTTTGTCAACCAGCGACAAAAGTAGGCAAAAACGCCTCTCGGCTCACTTCGCAATTCCAAATAATGTCTCGCTTCGTTCGACATTAGTGAAATTCGAAGATGAGCCGAATCTTCTAATAGTACATTATTAATTATTTTATATTCCTAGTAGTCACATAAAGAAAGATGGACTTGCTTGGAATGCTAGAACTAATATTGAAATTGCAAGTAATATACATCATTCTAATCTACTAAGTTTTCGACCTCTTCTCATTAGCAATACAATCAAAAGCATAGTGAAGAATAGTAGCAAAAATGAGAAAGATGTATCTTGCATTAAATGTGCTCGTCATGTACAATTTCCAGATGAGAGCAGACAAACTGGAGTTAATGTAATAGGTGTAATTGTAGCACTAATTCAGATAATTCCAAGTGTATTGAATATGTTTGATCCAACTAGATTTCCGATTCACATATCAAATTTCTTTTTCAAGATAGCAGTGACAGTTGTCGCTAATTCTGGCAGGCTGGTTCACGCAGCAATGATAGTTGCTCAAATTGCTCGTTGTGACATTCAGAAAATTTCTGCGATATAGACAGCTGAATCTACTACAACATCTGAAGACAAAACTAAAAGTCATAGACTAGCAATCAATTTGCTGATATTCAAAAGCATTCATTTTGATCATTTTTTCTTTCACATAAATAATGATATAATGAATAATATTATCAAAACTCAACAAAAGATTCCATTAAATGTTCAGATTCAGAATGATATATCAAATGTTGCAGGATCTGATCATACCGTGATTTGTAGTATAGAAAGTATGATTACACAAACTAATAAGTAGATAAAATTTTTCATTTTTGGAGCTGGTTCTTCTGTTTCTTCTTCGGTTGGTGCTTCTTTCTTTATCCATAAATATCCATTATATCATACCAATAGAGCGAGTAATACAATTCCACATCGTCTTGGTACAAAATTACTTCGTAACATTGTAAAGATTATTGCAGTGATTATTAATAAGAATAATCAATCTCTCAAAACTAATTTTTTTGGAATTAATACTGGTACCGCTAATGCAGATATTCCTAAAATAATTCATAGATTAAAAATATTTGATCAAATGATATTTCATATTGATAGTGATCAGCTGTGGTTTATTGCAGCCATCGCTGAGAGGAATAATTCTGGTGCTGATGTTCATATTGCTAAAATTGTTAATCCAATGAACAGTGGAGATAATTTGAAATATTTAGCAATTCTGACACTAGAATTTACTAATTTATCAGCTGAGAATCATAGTAAAAACAATCAAACAATCAATAATGTAATAGCTCGAATCATTTCAAAAATATGTGATATAAAAATCACTTCCATAATTATTATTTGAACATCAAAATCAATGAAAAATGCAAAATGAATTTTCATTTTATTAATTAATATGGTTTATTTTGTTATGTTATTTGCTATGGGAATTATGAGCAAATTTTAGAAATTCATTTAAGTTTAGTGTTTTTATGTGTGCATATCATTCAGCACTAGATCGTCTTACTTCATTTAAACAAACATGTGCTCAATCTCATTCTTTCTTAAATGTTAGGTAATTATAGACATTTCATCTTGTCATATTTTTAGCGCCACCGTGTATAAATCATAGTTCTTTTATATACGTGTGCTCTCATGCAAAAGCATTATCAGTTGGTTTTTCGTTATACAAATATGAAACAACACCGTGTTCTTTTACTTCTTTTATAATGGAAGCTAATGGAATATTTTCATCTTCTTTTAATCGTTCAAATAATTCTTTTTTCAAATTATCAATTGTGTTTGATGGTTTTTGTGAATTTTCACGTAAATTTTTAGGTGTTTCTGTATGATTCATGATGTTTGTATATGAGGTAAATTTATTAATTTAGTTATAAATATTATTTAATATTTGTCAAGTATAATTAAAAATAAAGTTTGTTGTTTTTTGTGTTGAAAAGGTTAAAAAATTATTAATTTTTAATACTTAATTCTTAATTATTATGTGATTTTCATTAGACGCTATCGTATCTTGGGCAAAGAGAAAATGATTTGTTTATCCAAACTCTGAAATCTATGGATGACTTGCTAATGCTTGGGATTTTTGACCATATTGAGCAAAATTGAAAAAAAATATCGCTGACATTTGGGTAAAACATTTTACTCAAGAGAGAGATGATATGGTTTTCATGGATACTGCAATAATTGCTCATCCAACTACATGGAAAGCTAGTGGACATTTAGCTTCATTTTCAGATGCTTTGATTGATGACAAACAAACTGGACAAAGATTTCGTGCAGACAAAATCATTGAAGATTTCTTTGAATCAAAGAGAGATTGAATGACAGATGATGAATTAGCTGAAAAATATTGAGTAAAAAATCTTTCTCCAGAATCTTGGGGAAATGACTGAATGAGAGATTTCATAGTAAAAAATATTCCAAATAATCCTGATACAGGAAAGATTGCAGAATGGACAGATTGTAGAAACTTCAATTTGATGCTTGATACTCATTTGTGACCTGTATCAAATGATGCAAGTAAAGTTTACATGAGACCAGAGACTTGCCAAAGCTTGTTCACAGATTTTAGAGCAGTATTGGATACTACAAGATCTAGAATTCCATTTGGATTAGCACAGATATGAAAAGCGTTTAGGAATGAGATTACACCAGGACAATTCCTATATAGGACTAGAGAGTTTGAGCAAATGGAAATAGAATATTTCGTAGAAGATAACGAAGAAACAGCAATGAAGACATATAATCAATGGAAAGAAGATTGTATGGATTACTGGACAAATGTAATTTGAATAAAGGCTGAGCATTTGAGATTCAAAGATCATGAAAAATTAGCTCACTATGCAAAAGCTGCTACAGATGTAGAATATCTATACCCACGAGGATTTGGAGAAATTCAATGAATTCATAATAGGACGAATTTTGACCTAACTCAACACCAAAATGAATCATGAAAAGATATGCAATATTCAGATCCATTCACTTGAAAGAGATACATTCCACGATGTATTGAAGCTTCATTTTGACTTGGAAGACAAGTAATGGTTGTAATGCTTGAATTCTATGATGAAGAAGAATTAGAATGATGAGATAGTCGTGTAGTAGTAAGATTCCCAAAGAAATTAGCACCAGTAAAATTTGCTATTTTACCACTTGTAAAGAAGGATGAAAAACAAGTAGAAATAGCTAAAAAGATATTCAAAGATTTGACAAAACAATTTGCTTGTGAGTATGATGACAATTGAGCAATCGGAAAGAGGTATAGGAGACAAGATGAAATTTGAACGCCATTCTGTATTACAGTAGATCAGCAAAGTTGTGAAGATGGAGAAACAGTGACTATCAGAGATAGAGATACTATGGAACAAAAGAGAATTAAGATTTCAGAAATTGCTGATATGATGAAATAAGAATTAAATGAAAATAATTAGCAAAAATAAGATAGCATATCATGATTACGCTTTTGAAAAAGACTACGAAGTAGGAATAATTTTGAAGTGACATGAAGTTAAATCCATCAAGTCATGACAAGTGAATTTGAAAGATTCTGTGATAAGAATCCAAAATAGGGAATTACGAATTAAAAATATGGATGTGCCACTTTATAGGATGACTTCTCCAAATTTAGTACCGTGATACAATCCAAAATGAGATAGGAAACTTTTAATTACAAAAAGAGAGTTGGCAAAGATTTCAGCATTGACTGACAAACCGTGAAATGTAATTATCCCTTTGGAAATATATATAAATAATAAATGACTAATAAAATTGAAAATTTGAGTTGGAAAGCTTATGAGAAAAGTAGAAAAAAAACAAATTTTGAAAGAAAAAGACATACAAAAACAAATGGATAGAGAAATGAGAAATTATTAGTTTATTTTGTTATTTTTATACAGATGAAATATTCTTTTGATAAAGATCTAACTAAGCAAGAGATTTATGCTACAGGTCCAGAACTAGCTGAGACTATGTGAAAAGATAGAGATGAAGATTGAAATAAAGTTTATTATTACCCACACAGCCAAGAGCAATTGGTTGCCACATTGGACAATCCTGTTTTGATGACAGATAATGAAAAAATTGCTCAATTAAATGATTATATTGCAAAAGAGACTATCCGATTACTTCAGCAGAAACCTATGAGAATCGTGGAATATGACTGAATTAGGATGGAATTTGAACAATGAAAATATTATGGAGTTTGGTCTCCAAATATTGATACATTGCTTTTTTGTAGAGCTATAAAAGATCAGAATTTTGATGATGTAAAAAGTGTGATAGAAGTATGAAGTGGGCCATGATTTATAGCAAAATATATTTGAAGTAAATGAAAAAATATTGATGAGATTGTGATGAGTGATATAAATGAAAATGCAAAAAAATATTTTGATGATACGAATACTGATGAGAGAGTAAAATTTGTTTTGTGAGATGCAAAGAAATATTTGCAAGATAAACATTTTGATTTAATTGCTTGTAATCCACCATATATTCCAAGACCTCACGCTATCGAAGATAATGCGTATGAATGATTGGAACTTTTGATATACTTGATTCAGCACTTTGATAAAGAATTGATTATCAATGTCTCAAATTTGGCTGATGATATTATTAATCCAGTAATTGAAGTATCCTGAGCAAAAGTAGAGCAGTTGGATCAGATGGATGTTCCATTGAAAGTTTGAAATGTATTGAATAATAAAGAACGATTAGATTTCTTGGTGAAAGAGAAATGATTGAAAGTTTTGGATAAAGATGGACACAAATATTGGCAGAGTTTAAGAATTTTGAAATTAACCAAATAACTATTATGTCAGAAATTTTATACTATCCTGTGATAGATGAAAAGAGAGTAAATTGAAAGAAACTTCTTGAAAAAATAGAATCATGATTTTTTTGAAATATAGTTTCTGACATTGATAAATCAAATGCAATACTTGTATGATGATGAGATGGATTTATGATTCATACAATGAAAAAATATTTCAATAATTGAAAAATATTTTTTGGTCTTAATTGTGGAACTTTGTGATTTCTCTTAAATGATTTTGATTCCAAACTACCAAATGCAATAGAAGAATTAGATATAGTCAGGTGATATTGTTTGGATGTAGAGATTTTGAAAAATAACTGAGAAATTATACATACACAGGCAATAAATGATGTGGTAATTTGATGAAATATTTTGGATTATTTCAATTTCCAGATCGAATGAAAATCTTTGTCTGAAAGTATAAAATGAACTTGATTGATTGTCTCTACTTCATTTGGAAGTTCTGGGTATTGGTTGAGTAATGGATGACCCGTGATGCCTATTCAAAGTGAACTTTTTGGAATTATGTGAATTGCAGCAAAACCTTTCAATTATCATATTCTAAAAAATCAAAATATCAAAATAATATCAAAATGAAGGCAAAAAACCCTTGTCTGAATAGACTGATATCATGGAAAAATTGATGATATGAAAGAAATATCTATTTCTCCATCAAAAAAATATGTAGAACTTTGATTTCTATTGCACAAAAATTTTGATACCAAAAGAATCAATTTATCAAATCAGAAATTGAGTGGACTGAAGTTTATCTAAAGAAAATAAGTTTGTATATCATTTCAACAGCTAATTTTATACTGTTGGAATTTTTTTGTCATTTCTGGAGACTGTAATCTGTATAGCGAATATGTACTGGTAATTCTTTGTACTTAATCTTATTCTTTTTCAACTGTTCGTTTACCTCGTTTGCATAGTGCATTCCATCTGCTGTCAGTTTTATTTTTCTAAATTCATTTATTTCAATTACTCTGTATCCGTTATGTGGATCTGAAACTTTGATTCAGTAGAGTAGTCTTGTGACAAATCTAGATATTGCTAAAATAAATTTTCTACTTGTTGGAATATTTTCAGCGGTTCATCATTCTACGAATCTTGATCCCAAATAAGCTCAATACTTTCACTTATCTTGATTGATGTGTTTGATGAAATTGTCCATATCTTTGATATCCATTTGTCAGTCTGAATCGAATCCTACAAATCGTTTTATTTTCATTTCGTCAGCGTAATCTTGGATGAATTTGTATCAAGTTTGATTTGCGGCTCATCATCATCTATTTATTTCATGTGATAGTATAACAATCATGCAATCTGAGTATTGTTTTTGCTTTTCTTTTAAGATTTCTAATGAATTATCTTTTGATCAATCATTTATCAAAACTAGTTTTTTGAATCAAGCTGTGATGATTTCATCTATGACTTTTCAGACCATTTTTGATTCGTTATAGACTCTGATATTTAGTACAAAATCATCTTTTTGATCTTTATTTTTATAATTTTTAATTTTATCTTTTACATCTTCGTAAGCCTTGTGAATGGCGATAGCAGATATCAATCTCGTTAGTTCCTGCTTGTCTTTAGTTTGAGAATTTATTGAACCAATATAGAAGTAAGCAAGAATTACTATTGCAGCATAGACTATAACATCAGATCATCTTGCTAATCAAAATATTGCTCAAAATCTGTTTAAGGCTTCTCAATTTATGGCAAAATATATCAATAATGCAGCTCATCAAGCGAATACGAAAAGATGCAAAATGTTTGCTTTTTTGCGTTTATATAAGTCAATTCAAAAGAACAAAAATATTACAGATACAACTATGATTAAAAATGATAGTAGTGTCATATTAATCTATAATATTGATAAAAGTTTATTGATTCATAAATCTCCAAGCATCTTCGATAGCTTGATAAACTGATCTTTTGTATTCTCGTCACAATACTTGTTTAGCTTTTTGAGGATTGGCAATACTTGTAGCGATATCTCATGGTCTTCTAGAAACTATTTGTGTTGGAATTTCTTTTTCCGTAACTTTACCTACTAATTCTACAATTTCTTTTACAGATTTTCCATCTCAAGTTCCGATATTAAATATATCGAAATATCATTTATCTGGATCTATTTCGTTCTCTTTTTTGTAATCTTCATATTTCTGTAGTTGATTGTATGCAGCTAAATGTGCGTCAGCCACATCCATTACATGTATATAATCTCTAACTCATGTACCATCTGGTGTATCGTAATCATCTCCAAAAATCTGAACACAATCTATTTCTCATTTTGCTACTTTCAAAGTATAAGGTACCAAATTACTTGGTACTCAAACTGGATTCTCTCAAATCAATCCAGATGCATGAGCTCATATTGGATTGAAATATCTCAAATTTACTACATTAAATCATTTGAATGTTGCCAAATCTTTTAGCATATATTCCATTACCAATTTAGTTGTTCCATACGGATTATAAGTTCATACACGATCGTTTTCTGTGAAAGGTGGCAATATTTTTGGTGAATCATAAACTGTGGCACTACTAGAGAAAACTATGTTTTTCTTTCCAAATTTCTGTATTACTTTCAAAAGTGTCTCTGTTCAAAGAATATTGTTGTCATAATACAAAAAAGGATCTTGGCAGCTTTCTCAAACAGCTTTTTTTGCTGCGAAATGAATCACTCAATTAATTTCGGGATGATTTTTGAAAACTTTTTCTAAATTTGATTCATCTCTGATATCAAACTTGTAAAGTGTTGGTTTTTTTCAGATAATTTCAGCAATCTTATCCAAAATATCAAGGTGAGAATTTGATAGATTGTCTACAATAATTAAATCATATCAAGCTTCTCAAAGGACTGTACATGTATGAGATCAAATATAACCTAATCATCATGTGACCAAAATTGTACCAGAATTTTCCATTAAAATTTTTATTTTGTAAATGTGTCTAAGGATTACTTATACTGACTCGAAATCAAATTGCAATAAAATCAGCTATTTTATAATTTGACCATAAAAGAGTAGTTGTGGTTCGAGAATTTCGTTATCGTCTGTGTAGATATAAAATTGGAAAGGTCTATTTGCAGTGAATTCTTTGTATTTTGGCTGTTCAATTATTGCTAAATTTTCTTTCATCATAATTGCTGTGGCAGCTGCAGCTTCTAATCAATCTTCATTTAATTTAATTTTTGTCTTTTGGATTATATCATCTACATATAAATTTACATCTTCTATCATGTTTGAAAAATCTCATCAAATTCCTGAATCAAAAATGTTTCATAATCATTTATTGGTTAAAAATGTTATCAGCTCTTTTTGATCAAAGTTAGTCTCTAATTCAAATTTTGGTAATGTAACTTTTACATTTTCACTGGAGCTATTTTTTATTTTTTGTAAAATGTTAGTACTATCTCATAAAACGAAACTAGCGGCGAATCATCATTGTAATTTTATAGTTAAGACTTGGCTGTCTTTATCTTCATAGTACAAATATTTGTCTGATTTATGCATAAAATCTTTTTGTACAATATTTCATTCTATGGTTGTAAATTTTCAAGGTTTTGTAGCGTATTCTTCAAATGGTTTTGTCCATGCACTTTTTAAGTAAGTAGTATTTACTAGTACTGTATTTACATTTGGTATAGGTTGTGGAATTAAAGTTGGTATAAGTCAATTTGTATATTTGTTTACCCAACTATTAATTTGTGTGTCTAAATGATTTCCAGGAATTTCTCAAAAAATTCATCAAATTTTAGAGATTTTTTCTTTGTATTGGTCTATAAATTTTCATTCTTTGTCACTATTGTGTCGGACACTGTTTGCTATCATAAAACCATTTTCTTTGCTTCAATTAGTTTCCGAAGATTTTTTTGTTGAATCTCACCGTGCATATCATTCACTGTATTTTTTTTGTCGTTTATTGTATTCATCCAATTTTTCATTATTTTCTTCTGCTAATTTTTTTAGATTTATGGCTCGGTTCATATAATCTTCACTTGTTTTATATCATATTGCATTCAATAGTTCTTTTTCTGTATTTCAATTAGCTCATACGGTTAGCATTGCTAATGCCGCTTTAAATGAAATTGGAGAAATCATGAAACTTTCGTTTCATTTTATGGTTCAGATAAAATTGAGCAATTCTGTATCAAAATCGGAGAATCAAATATTTGTTTGATTTCAAAAAGATATGATTCAAGTTGGTGCTATTATGCCTATACTATTTTGTCCTCCATTATTGATCGTGTCGTGTTTCAATTTGTAATGGATTGTAATTAGCATCGTAATACCAGCCAAAAAGATATATAGGCCAGTAAAAAATTTTTTCGAAAGTTTCATGTTGATTGTTTTATGGTTAAAATGTTATTTTTTTAGATAAAGTTTTACAGCTTCTCAATTGTTGTTTAGATTCTTTATTTTAAAGTCATATCAGATCATTTTGTCTGCATTTTCATATGATGTAATAAAACAACCTAAATTTCATTTATATAAATTTATTAAATTTTCATATAATCAATCTAAATTATAATTTTTTAGTCTTTTTCCATATGGAGGATTTGTGACAATAAATCAATTCCACTGTTTTGTTTTGAATAAATCTTTGCATTCAAATTTTATTGTATCTAATACTCATGCAGATTTTGCGTTCATTTCGGCGACTTCAATCATTTTTGGATTAATGTCTTGTCATATGATTTTATAATTTCATTGAAATATTTTTGATTTTAATTCTTTTTTCATGCTTTCAAATTCTTCTTTATTGAAATTTGCAAAAGATTCGAAAGCAAAGTGTCTTTTTAATCAAGGAGCAATATTTCTAGCAATCATAGCAGCTTCTATACAAATTGTTCCACTTCCACACATCGGATCTAGTAGTGGTGTTTTATAATGTCGGTTACATAGCCTTAGTAGACTTGCAGCTAAATTTTCTTTTAATGGTGCATCTCAAGTTTGCACTCTGTATCATCTATTGTGCAGAGAATCTCAGGATGTGTTTATCAAAATAGAGCAGTTGCTTTCTATAATTTGTATCAAAATATTTATAGGTCTTAGATTTGGATCTGAGAATCTTTGTTTTCATTCTCAAATTAATTTTTTTAATATTGCTTTGTTTGCAATACTTTGTGTAGATTTTTTGCTATCTATTGTTGAATTATAAATATTAGCATCAACTTCTATTTTATATCATTTTGCTATGTATTTTTCCCAATCTATACTGTAAACAAAATCAAAAAGTTGGTCGAAATTGTTTATAGTTGAATTACTGATTTCGCAGAAAATTTTATTTGCGATTCTGGAGTTTAGATTCAATTTCCATATATCTTTCTCGTTTCAATCCACGTACATTCAAGTAGAAAAATTATCAAATGGTTTGTATCCCAAGATTTTAATTTCATTGGCCAATATTGTGGCTGTTCATTCAAAGCAAGAGAGTAGTAGTTTCATGTTTTTACAAGTTTTCTAAAAATTCGTAGCAACTTTTTCTGAGTTGTCTTATTTGTGCGAGATTGTGTGCGTCGCTATTTACATAAATCCTTTTAGCGTTTTTCAGTACATATACCATATTTTCTTTGATATAATCTCCTGATTCTAAAACACTATGATTAAATTCGATGGGGATATCATATTGATTACATAAATCTACAATAGCTTTTATATTTATAAATTCTCAATTTTGTTTTTTGGAATATGGGTGTCAGATACAATCAATTTTGTCATGAAATTTTTCTATTGCTGTCAAAAATCATTTTCAAGTAGTAGTTGGATCTGATTCATATACACGGCGATGGACTGAAAGTATGGTGAAATTTTGTGAATGTCATTGAGAATCTAAGCATACATCTCAATTTTCGTTCAATAAATCTCATTCTACTCAAAATGTTACATTTACATCGTTTCGTACGTTTTCCCAATTATTCAACGAATATTTTGCTCATCATCATGGTGTAATTTTGTTTTGTTCTATTCAAACCTTTACAGCTTGGTCGCTATGGTCTGTTATTGCTATTTCTCTCATTCAAAGGATCCCAGCAAATTGAGTGATTTCTTCTATAGTGGAAACTCAATCGGAAAATAAACTATGAATGTGAAAGTCGGAATAAGGATTATTTATAATATTATTTTTCATGTTTTTTTTTCTTTTTGAATAATTAAAATACCTTACTACTGTAAGGTATTCTTAATTGTTGAAAAATCAATATATTATGTTTTAGTTTAAGATAAATGTATTGGCAATAAGATATCCAATACCAATTACAAATAATCATATTGCAGTGTATAATAATGTTTTTCATAGCTTTTGGAGATTTTCGGCTTTACTTGGATTTGTTAATAATTTAAATCATTGAACAATTAGTAATATGAATATTACTAATGATAATGCTCATATTACCCGAGAAATGATGCTGTAAAAAATTGGAATATTTTTGTCTGCCAATATTCATGATCATATTTCTCATAAGTTTTGTGCATTATCAAAAACATCATCTTGTTTTCAGTAAATCGCTTCAACTATATTTTTTGCTCATATTATTATTAGCATAGATACTGCACACCATCAGATCATTCATAGAGCTTTTTTGTGGCTTGTTCAGTCTGATTTTGTAATCAAGCTAATACTTTTTCAGACTAAAACAACAAAAATAACTGTAAGCGCCAAATATAATGCAATTTTTATGAAAGGATATGCAATTCTATTATATAAATTTTGTGATAATTGAATTCATGTAATAGCATTAGCGTTTCATGAACCAAAAATATCTACAAATAGCACGGTTCAAATATACTTTGCACTTATCATTATTATTATTCAAATTACTCAAAAAATAACCATTTTTAATCATGAACCCATTTGCTTTTCATCACCTGAAAATAGTAATTTATATGCTCATATTACTCATACTATTACTCATACGGCAATTGCAATAGGTATAACTATCTTATCTAATAATTTAAAAACAACGTTCACAACTGTTACTCCTCATCAAGATAAATCTTCAGGTTCTGGAGTATCTAGATGTCATTGTATTGGTTGTACAACATCTTCTAATGCTGATGCAAAATTTCAAGGATCAGCAAAAGTTACTGGTATTGCTTGCAATCATAAAATTATAATTCAAAATAATGCTTTTATAAATTTATTCATTTTTTGTTATTTTGGATTTAAAAAATATACTAGTTATTCCTCTAAATATTGGTAAATGTGGTAAATGTCTCCATTTTAAAGCCATCATTCCATATCTTAGGATAAGCATAATATCTCATATGACTAGGAAATATATTTCATGAGTAATTCATACTGTTATTCAAATAATACATATTGTTAACAAAAGTATATACTCGAAAATTATTTGTTTATTGTCTATTTTAAATATAAATTCAAAAATATTTTTTTGCTCTGAAATATTTGTTTTAATTCACTTTTTGTTGAATAAGGATATTATCGTCCCTGTTAGATATCATCGTATTTCTTCAGGATTTTTTTGAAAAGTATTATTTATGTGTTCATCTCGTTTTTTTCAGAAACTAATTCCACTGAGAGTATATGTTATTTTAAATAATATTATTGCTAAAATAGCAATATTCACATATGTATTTCGTACGAAAATAGATGATAATGTAAATAATGTCCGTAGTAGTATACTAGATTTTATCAGGCTATTATCTCATTCAAATTGATGATGTTCGTACCAAATATAAATATTGTATAATGGTATAAAGTACAATAAGTTATCTAAATTATTCTCATTGTTTATTTGTTCTGTTTTGTTTGGATTAATGTTTTTGTTTAGTGCCACCAGTATTGTTCATGTACATAAACAAACCGTTAATAAAATTAAAAATCACATACTGATTTTTTGTAGAATAATATTGTTTGTCTTAATTTGAAGTACCCGAAAAACAATTGATATTATAAGCAATATTATATTTAAATATCAAAGTTTTATAAATCAATTAATAAATATTTTATCTTCATTTGATAATAAGTCATTCGTTTTTATGTTGCTTTTTATTAATGGCGCAAAAAACATGAGTGCACAGAATGCAAACTCATTTTTTTTATTTACACTATTTAAATTATTTGTATCCATTTGTTATTTTATATCAGTAGATATAAAAGCTTGTTCTTGAGGTGAGGCTAATATTTTTACTCAAATATGTTGGCTTCAAGCAAATATTAATCATTCTCAAATTCAGCAAGATATAAGTCTTCTTTCTTCTGTCTCAGATAATCAAAGTAGACTATTTAACGAGCTGATTGATGTTGTTGATTGTTTTAATAGAATTTGTAAAGCAGAGTTTGAAATAATAGGTTTTCCATATTCACTTCTAACAAAATCTTCGATATCTTGTGATATTGTTGTAATTCAAACTCAGTATTTTCTGGCTCTTTTTATTAATCCAAATAAGAATTCAGCCGATGTTTTATGTCTAAGCATAATCCATGCCTCATCACATACAAGTAATCTTTTCTTTTTGTGTGATCTTACTTTTGTCCGAATAAAGTTTAATACGTTAAACATGGCTGGTGTTTTTAAAGCATCTTCCAAGTCTCTAATACTAAATACAGTTAGAGCGTTATCGATATCGATATTTGTGTAGTTGTTGAAAATTTTTCCAAATGTTCATGTTACATATTTACTTAATTTTAATGCCATTTTTTCTCATCCATCCATTCCATTCAGAGTATTCATCAAATCTTCCATGATTGGAGGTTGTCTTCATTCATAGCTTGTTTCATCAAAAGTGAATCATTTCAAAATATATGTGTTTTGTAATGCTTTATCCAAAAGTGCTTCATCTTCTGTACTTAGGTCTCAAATTAATATCTTTATTAATCATATTAAGTTCATTATTTGGCTTCTTAATAAGTCTCATTTTCCATATTCTACATCTTCAATTTTTGGTGGGATATCAAATGGATTTAAATATTGTTGTGAGTTCGTAGCAATATTGATATATGTTCCTCATACTTTGTCGCACATATCTTTGTATTCGTTTTCTGGATCGATTACTATAGCTTCGATTCCATTTAATAGATATCTCATGATTTCTAGTTTTACTGTGAATGATTTTCATGCTCATGATGTAGCTAAAATACAGCTATTCATGTTTGGTAAATTACTATTAAATCTATCAAAAATTACCAATCATCCAGTATAACTGTTTATTCAATACAATATTCCTGTTTTTTGAGTCAAATCGTTTGAAATAAATGGGAAGCTTCACGCAAGAGATGATGTCACAGCACTTCTTGTAATTCCCAAATCATCCAAACAAATTGGTAAAACGCTATTGAATCATTCATCCATTCTTTGAATTGCATTTTTTAATCTAATTCCGTAACCAGATATTTTTTGTTCAAATTTTCTTCCAATTTCTTTTAATTTTTCTTCGTCTTCATTGTATAAGTTGATGTAATATCACAATTCAAAATATCTTTCTTCACGAGTTGTCAATTTTTGTCTAATGTCTTCCACATCTCTATATTGTTGTTCAATTTCGGTATCCAATGTGATTCATTTTTGTATTGAATCATTAATTTCAGATTTCAATTGTGTTGCTCTATTTTTCAACATACTTTGAATTGCACTATCTTCTTCTGGATAGATTAAGAAACTCATATCTCGTTTTTCATTGAATCACAAGATGTCTCTAGTCCATAGAGCATCAATATATGATGGGTAACTTTGTACATAATATGATTTTCATAATATTCCTGAGACGTTAAAATCGTTTGCTTTAAATTCCCAAAAAGATGGAGCAATATGTGTTTTGTAATCAGTTATTGTTGTAGTGTAACGATTTTCTACTTCAGAAATAAATTTTCTTAATTCACTTGTTAGTTTTTTGTCTGAATATTCTTCATCTGGCATAGCTATAATTGCTTTTACTTGATCTTTTAATTCCATGTTTTTTAAATCTAAATTTTCTGTTGTTTCATCTTTTTTTGTTCACGCTCAACCTTTTTTATTGTTTGGTGTTTGTGGAAATAAACTGTCTACTAATTTATCAAAAAATCATTTTTTTTCAGTATTTTTTTCTGGCTCTGTATTCTGTTTATTGTCAGTTGGTGTTTCTGGCGCTGGTGTGGCTTTTTCTTCATTTCAATTTGGTTGTTTATTTTCAGTATTTGTATTCGTAGAATTTCCTTTTTTTGGAATTAGATTTTCAATAAAACTATCGAAAAATCATTTTTTTTCAGGTTTTTTGTCTGCTTCTTGAGGTTGTGTATTAACTATTGGTGCTTCTGGTGTTGGTGTGGTTTTTTGTTCGTTTCAACTTGGTTGTTTATTTTCAGTATTCGTAGAATTGTTTTTTTTAGGGACTAAATTCTCGATGATACTATCAAATAATCATTTTTTCTTTCCTTTATTTTCTCAATTATTTGTATTATTTGTATTGTTATTAGGAAAATTAACATTTGGGAATCATCCATTTTCAAGAATGTTTGTGTAATTTGTATCTATAACTATGTTTTTAATTTGTTCGTACATAACTTTTTGTTTTTTGTATTAAAATTTACTCGATTTAATTATAAGCATAAATCGTTTTTTATCAAAAAAAATAGGAATTATTCAAAATATTGACTTTACATTTTGAGAAAAATATTATATAATTTTGAATTAGAAATATTTAGCCATTCATAAACTTTTTTCCTTTAATCAGCATTTATTATAAAATCATAGATTTTTACTATCACAATCTAGGATCACTTTATAGCAGTTTTCACTTGCGATGTCTTTTAAAATTGAAATTAAGTGTTCTCATAGTCAGAGACCTCTATACTTAGATGAAACTACAATATCTTCAATGTGTCATACACATTGTCAACTGTGTATAAATTTTTTTTCAATTATTATGCTTCCAGATACTGTTATATTTCAATTTTTGGTATCTTCTCATACAACTACAAAATATTGTGGTTCGATTTTATTTATTTCACACATTTTATTGAAAATTTCATTGAATTTTTGTTCGCTAGTTTCGCAGCTTGTTAATTCGGATAAAACGTTACATAATCATTTTTCGAAATCATTAATTTCTAATGGCCTAAATATTATTCAATTCTTTTCTTGAAGTTCAGGTTTAATGTAATCAGATGAAAATAATTCCGTCATTTTACAGCTTAGAATAATTAAAATTTATACTAAAGATTCGGCTTGCCAATCAATTTTGAATCAATTTTGGTTTAATTTTAATTTTGTATAAACGATATCCATAAAATTTCTAAGATTTTTTCATTTCAAGATTATGTTGTATCTGTATTTTCAGAATATTTTGTAAATTAGTGGTGGGGTTGAGTAAATTTCTAAATCGTCCATCATATATTTTTCTTTTAAGTAGAGTAGTTCTTTGTATAGTTTATCTACTTTGTTGAATAATCTTTCTTCGATTTCGTTTTTGTACATAATTACACATACATCTGTAAATGGTGGATAATTTCAGGTTTTCCTAAACTCATTATCTTTTGTTTCAAATTCCTGTTTGTCTATTTTACATGCCGATCTAATGCTGTAATTTTCAGTATTATAGCTTTGAACTATAAAGTTTTTGCAGTTGTGGTTTGTAAATGTATCATATAAAAAATAAAAATTATTTTTTGCGGCTGAGTAGTCAGGGATGTTTAATCATAAATCAGCATTTAAAAAGCAAATTAAATCAAAATCAAATCATTTTATAGCTGTGTTTAAAAGTGATGTTCATATAAAAACTTGTGAATTACTATTTATGATTTCATTTATTTTGTTTAATGAATTTGCTTTTTCTGATTCGATTAGTTGTGCTTTAATTTGAAATTCATTTTCAATTAATTCTGCAATTTGTTGTGTTCAGATACCGAATTCTAAAATGTCTGTAGATCAACAATGTTGGCATTTTGTGAGAAAATTATATTGAGTTTTGCATATGTGGCATAGTCAAATTTTTTGGTCATTTACTTTGTGATAGCTAATATTTACAGAACATTTTTTACATTTTGGTACAAATCCACATTTTTTACAAAAAACTCACCCAGAATATCATTTTTTGTTTACGAGTATTCATATTTTTTTTCATTGTTTTATATATTTTGCTATTCCACTTTTTGCAATTTCAGAAAAAATATAGTCAGATTCTCTGGTCATGTCTACTAAAAATATTCTTTTTTCTCAATGGTCAAATAATTCGTAATTCATTGGAAAGTTCCGTGATTAAACAATTTTATCATAGGAAAATTTTTGTTTTTTTCAATTAGTTTATTCTGATTTCTTTGAAAATTTTTCCTAAATTTTCGTGAAATAAGATATCGGCGAATCTATCTTGAGGAGTAGTGTCTCTGTTTATGATAACTATGTTTCATCATCAGTAATATTGTATTAAAGTATTGGCTGGGTAGACAGCGAGAGAGGTTCATCAGATGATTAAAAGGTCTGAACGTCTTAATGCTTCCATAGATTCTTCTCGTGCTTGTGCTGGTAGTTGTTCTTCGTACAATGTTACATCAGGTCTGAGCATTCATCAGCAATCACAAAGTGGAATATCTCATTTAAATGTAAATAATGTATCTGGATCGTACGATTTTCAGCATGTATCACAGTAAACTCTTTGTGTTGTTCAGTGTACTTCTAATACTTTTTTACTTCATGCTTTTTGATGTAATCAATCTATATTTTGGGTTATTACAGCTGAAAGTTTTCAGACCTTTTCAAGTCCTGCTAATTTCTTGTGTGTGATATTTGGTTGAACTTTTCTACAATCCATTTTTTGTCTGTAGTATTCGAAAAAGACTTTTGGTTCGTTATATAGACATGAGTGACTCAATAGATATTCAGGTTGATATTTTTCAAATTGTACATCATGTTGATTGTAAAGTCAGTCTTTACTCCTGAAATCTGGGACTCAGCTTTCTGTAGAAACTCCAGCTCATCAGAAAAAAACGATATGATTACATCTGTCTATCATATTTTGGAATTCTTTTATTCTATTTTGAAATTCTGAATTAAGCATGATCTCATTGAGTAAATGAATTAATAATTTCCATAGCAATTTTTATTTGTAATCTGTCTTTTTCTTTTTCTTCTTCCGAAAGATCTTTATATGATATTCTTTGATTTTCAAAAGATCCAGCTAGTCAATTTCTTTCCAATCGTTTTTCATGGACAATATCGGACATCTCTTCAATTGTTTCTATTGAAAATTTTTCTAAGTTTAAGATTTTTTCATATACCAAATCTACTGCAACTTTTGCTGCTTCAATATTTTCGTATTTCCAATTGTCTGGTAGGTCTTCAAAGTTTGTGTTTGCTATATCTACTGTGTCTGTTCAATGTTTCTTGGTTCGTATTTCATCTTTAGATTTTTCAATCATAGGCTTGTATGTTCAATCTTTTTGAAGCCTATTTTTTCTCCATTCTTCGTGAAAAGTTGATGCAACTTCTTGAATTATTTCAGATTTTTGTTCCATGAGTGTCATTATAATTTATAAAATCAGCAACCTTTCTCATGAGAATTGATTACTCCAATAGCTTGTAGATAAGAGTAGATTATTACACTTCAGACGAATCTCATTCATCTTTTTTGCAAATCTTTTGAAATATTATCTGACCATTCATTGGTGGCCTTTCAAGTTTCTTGGATGAGCTGTCAGTTTGTGAAAGTTTTGAGATATTCATAGAAATTTCAAAATTCGTTTACAATATTTTTGAATATTTTTGCATTATTTATGCTGGCTTTGATTTTGAGCTTATTTCTGATAATTCATGGATCTTTTAGCAGTTCGTTGATTTTGTTTTCATCGTATTTACTGATCTTTTCAATATCAAAATTATCATAAGCTTTTCTAAAATTTTTTCTTTTATTTAATACACACTCTCGAGATAATCCAGCTTGAAAAGATTCCAAAATTAGCATCTCAAAAAGATATTGATCATCAAAGTTTGGGACTCATCGTTCGTGGTCGTGATAATCAACATAGAGTGGATTTTTCATATTACACCGAGAACATCTTTTTATCATTTTAGTAAGATTGTTTTTCGACATCAAAGATAGTTAGATTAGAGTAGTGTTCTGTGTCTGTTTTTTCTCCGATGAAATAATAATCATTATTTTCTCATATTATTTTGTCTTCAAAAGCTGGAGTAACTCCAAAATTTTCTAGATTTTCTTTGCTGATGGCTGTGATAGTATAGACTTCTCTGAATCCGTTTATTCATGTCCTGTTTTCTTCATTTTCTTCTCATTTTACCAATAATATTATTTCTTGGACTGGGTATCAGATTTCATCTGTATCAACTTCACGAATCAATCCTCAATCAAATTCTTCTCATAATTTGAAAACAATTCAGCGGAATGGATCATAATATATTGTACTAGTTCAATTGATGTAATTTGTCTGTAATACATCTCATAAAATAAAAGCTCAATCGAATCAATCTCTTAGTTCTGGGTATATACTGAGTAACAATTCATCATTCATATAATCATAAGTTTCTTCAGCTGGTTCTCAAACAATTTCTCAATTTCTAAATTCTTGTGTATCAATAATATTTCATTCTTCATCATATGTCGTCCAAGTTCATTCTTTTTTTCAATCAATATAAGTTCATTTTTCTCTGATTGCTCAGTTATCGTAATATGAAACGAAGTCTTCAAGGTTTTCTAATTCATTTCATTCTGTAAGATTTGTTAGAAAAACTTCAGCATTATTTTTTCATGAAACTCTACAATAATAATGATAATTGAGTCATTCATAACTTACATTTCCATTGTATAAATATAAATTGCTATCCTCATTTCTTCATTCATAAAAATTTGATACATTTTCGAGATACTCTCATAGTTGATTTCTAACTTCATCCATACAATAAGTAGAGTATTCTTTGATTCTATTTTTATTTGTAACAAACATCGTTGTACAGACGATTCATGCAATAAGGATTAGTGCCAAAATGCACAAAAGGATTTTTTTTCAAGTTTTCATTTTTAATATTGTAATTTAAAATAAATTAATCATCAGCTATTTCATCACTGTATGATGTAGAAAGACTTCAATCAACAAAATCAGCTACACATTCGACATCCATTTTCCAATTACTTCAATCTTTTGTGTATTTTACTACTCAATTTCTGACAAATGAAGCTCAACCTTCACTTTCGTCTCACCATTCAGTAGTGATATTTTCTGCTCATTCAACAAAATCAGTCATCCATCATTGTACATTTTCTTCACATCCAGCTAATCTTTCTTCTTCTGTATCGATGTCTTCAAGATTTGGATGGAA
>Ga0310786_10002741_pt1 | contig 26479 bp, 21 predicted proteins | sample AusTroGonzalo_MG_FD_203881 | JGI IMG/M metagenome (GOLD analysis project Ga0310786, IMG submission 203881) | Bovine rumen microbial communities from tropical cattle in Woodstock, Queensland, Australia - Gonzalo_03 (v2) (version 2) | ecosystem: Host-associated > Mammals > Digestive system >...
GTTCACAATTTGTTAAAAATGTTTACAAATAGATAAAAAAAAAGAGCGGGGAATGAATCCCCGCTCCTGTTCTCTGTTAAATCTTAAAGATTAGCTGAGAGCTGCGTCGATCTGTGAACGAACTACAGAGATTGAGCTGTTGTGAGCTGCGATGGAAGAAGAAGCTGCTCTAGCCCTCTGGAGATATGTACCGATACCGAGTACGAGAACCGCTGCAAGGATAACGATGATAGCGATAACGAGTACCATTTCTACGAGGGTGAAACCCTTCTTTGACTTCTGAATCTTCTTCATTTTGAATTTCCTCCTGTAAGGTTTATTGAGTTTGTAATTGAAGTATAACACGATTATGGAGAAATGCAATAGGTTTTTTCAATTTTTTTCAAAATTCCGCCACAATTGCATTTCCCCACTCGCATTATCCTTTTTACGCTACTTTAGTGATCGTGGGCGCAGCTGTCTTAGCTGCCTTCTTGCCCTTCTTGCCCTTCTGGGTTGTTTCAATGGTTCTGGGATCCTTGACATTAAAGAGCTTAGCGAGAGCGCCATTAGCATTTGTCTTAACAGAGAATGCTGCATTAGCCCAGTAAGCTGCGAACGGTCTTTCGCCGAGAGCCTCAAATGTATTGAGGACATAACCATTCCACAAACTCTTCTCATTGTTAACAACATAAGGGAATCCGATGAAACCGCCGGATGTGTCAACATTAGTATGACCTGTCCAGTATGTGTAAGGTGCCTTACTATCGTCAACAGATACACGGTTTGTCAAAACTGTTCCATAGAAGTCGATAGATGCTGTGAGAATGAAGAAACCATTCTTGGATGTAGCAGTAAGGTCAGTAACCTTGATGCATCCGGTATTTTCCTTGGACATCTTATCGAGAGCCTTAAGGAACTCATTATAACCCTTAGCTTCAGCATACTCTTCCTTACCCATCTTACCAATGAGCTCTTTTGCCTTAGACTTAGCATCCTTTTCACCTTCAGCAGGCTTGGAAACTGTATCAATGCTAAGGTTGTAAGCAGGAATGACGTATCCGTCAGTTGAAGCGTAAGTAACCTTAATTCTTGTGCACTGGAGAGTATCAGGTGAATTTGTACCGTCAGCGTATGTGACTGCGTTGCAGGTTACATCTTCAGTTGTGATGTCTGCCATGTAAGGAATGCCGCTGTCTTCGAAAGTCTTAAGAACGTACTGCATAAGGCACTCATTCTCAAGTTTGTCGATAAATGACAACTCAACCTTGGAAATGGCTTCGTTAACCTTCTTGATCTCATCAGTTGTCTGAGCAACATTTGCCTTGAGCTGATTGAGATACTCTCTCTTCTGTACAAGTTCGTTGTACTGCTTTTCGAGTACAGCATACTTATTATTTAATGTTCTGATACCGAGAATATATCCGAGCAGTATGAGGATCAGTAATGAAATTACATATATTCCGGTTTTTTCACGGGCTGATAAATTATTCATCTGTATGATACCTCCCTATTACTGCGCAGGCTGTGCCTGAGCAACCTCGTAATAAAGGTTGATCTCAGTATTTGCTTTTGCTTTTCCGCTGAATGCATGAGCTGCTTTGATGCTTGCAAGGTTATCAGGTGTGATATCAGTACCGTCAACAGTAACTCTGACGAGGTTGTATGTAACACCACCGGAAACGTAAGTATCAATGCCTTCTGTGAAGTTGTATTCAGCGCCTGCGTTGAATTCAGTGGTCTCAACACCTGTAAGGCTCTTGAGTGTTGTGCCGTTAAGATAACGTCCAACAGAAATATAAACCTTAGCAATGAGAGTACCCTTAATGCTGAATGTGTAGTAGTTGTTGAGCGGGAGTACATCGCCGGTCTTGTCATTATAGAAAACTTCAGGTCCGCCGAATGTTGTACCGTCAATACGCTTTACGTTCATCTCAGGTCTTGCTGTGAATACCTTAGATGTATTCAGCATGTTAACCATGTCGACAGGGCTGTAATAAGTAAATGAATAACCATTGTAACTTATTGTAGAACCATTAATTGCATAGTCAGTAATGTAAGAATCACTCGGGATGCTCTTTGCGAGGATTCCGGGAATCTCCATCGGAACTGTTGCAACTCTGTCAACGGTTGTACGCATTGTTGTCAATGCGAAGTAGTAATTATTCTTCTGATCGAGCTCTTCCTGGAGCTGCTTAGCCTTCTCTTCGAGTCCGGCATAGTCAGGACCTGCAAGTTCAGCAGTAATTGCATCAATATCCTGCTGCTTCATGAAGTTTCTAACTGCCAGATAACCGATCAAGCCGAGTACGATGAAAACTACAAGAATACCGCCTACCATTGCGTAGCCCAACATTCTTGCTGCTCTTGCTGCGTTGGCCGTGAACTCCCTAAAGAAGTTCATGTCCTTCTTAGCAAGAAGTTTCTTATTAATTCCGCTAGCCATGAATTACACCCCTCCTTTAATCATTACGAATCAGCGCACCACAGCAGTTTACAAACTGATGCAGTTCGAAATTCTTGGGTCCGATGACCGTACTGAGTGTCCTTAATATCTCTACCTGAGTTCCAAGCTGACGAGACAATTCCTTGTCGATCTTCTTGTAGCCTGCACCGGAACCATAAAGGAAGCATGTGCTGATGGTATCGATCTTGTACTTTGAAATTGAGAACTGAGCAGTACGTGAAACTGCATCAACGAGGCTCTTAAAGTAAGCATTAACAGCACTCTGAAGAGCAGGTGTATTAGCAACTGTCTCGTTCCAAACGTCGATATCCTCAATCGGTACGCTAGCTGCTGCATCAGTTGTTGTGATGCTGAGACGTCTAGCGAGTGAGGACTGCTGGTTTGTTCCCTGGAGCTTCTTAACGGAATCAGCAACCTGACGGATGTTGGAATGTCCGAACTGAAGTCTTCTTGAGAGAACCGGGAAGCCCTTGTCGAGAACTGTAACTGTTGTTGTTCTGCTTGCGAGCTCGATAAGGAGCAATGTTGACTGAGAAATGTTTACATTGCCGTTGATGATACCCTGTGAGAAAAGCTTTCTGACAGCATTAGGGTTCATATCGAGAGCTGTAGGCTGAAGTTCCATTTCCTTAAGGAATTCACGGAAATCCTTAATTGTGTCTGTAGGAATAGCGGTAGCTCTGATCTTAAGCTTATCCGCATTTGTCTCCTCATCCTTTGTTGTACCGTAAACGATATAGTCGATAGAAAGGTCACGGTTTGTACCCTGTCCGATAACTTCGTACTTAACCATATCCTTGAGCTGGTCTTCCTTTGCTACAGGGAGCTCTAAGTCTCTTGTATGAACAAAGGCACCCTCCGTTGTAAGAATGCAGCTCTTGTTTCTGATGCCGAGTCTTGCGATAGCGTGCTTAACAGCCATTACGATACCGAATGAATCTGCGATAGCACCATCGTTAATAGCATCTGTCTCGAGAGGAATGATTCCTATCGTGTCGATCGTTATATTTCCGGACTTCGGATTATAATTACCGACAGCAATCTTGAGGTCAGAGCTTGAGCAGTCGATTACTAATTCGGATCCGCCTCTACCTATTGAAAAATCCATCTGTTTTCTCCTTTCAAATACTGTTCCTTAATTACATGATCCACTGAGCCATTGTGAAGATAGGCATTGCGATACCGCCTACGACGAGACCTACGATAACAGCAAGGATGATGATCATGACAGGCTCAAGAGCCGCAGTCATCTTTGCTGTTGCAGAATCTGCTTCGTCTTCAAAGTAATCAGCAGCCTTGTCGAGGATGGAATCGAGTGTACCTGATTCCTCACCGATAGCGACCATTGCATAGATCATCGGCGGGAATTCTGTAATGCCTCTGATTGATTTGGAAAGAGAAGTACCTTTCCTGATCTCGACTCTGGCGTCTGCCAGCTTCTTCTCCAAAATGACGTTATCAAGAGACTTCTCTGTAATCTCAACAGACTGGAGAACAGAGATACCTGACTTGAGAAGTGTTGAAACGGTTCTTGTGAATCTGGCAGCAGCATTCATTGTTGTCGCCTTACCTACGATAGGCATCTTGAGCATCAAATATGACCACTGTTCAGCTCCCTTATCGGAACTCTTCCACAATTTGAAACCGTAAATAATCATTGCGACTACTACAATGTATACGTACCACCATTTAACAAGTGATCCGGAAATTGCAAGCAGTGCTCTTGTAAGAGCAGGGAGCTGACCGCCTAAGCTGACGATCGTATCACCGATCTTAGGGACAAGGAATGTAAGAAGTCCGACTGAAACGGCTACCGTAAGACCTGCAAGGATCTTAGGATATACCATTGCGGATGAAACCTTGTTCTTGAGTTTCTGTGATTTCTGGAAGTGTTCAGCCAGACGCTCCATAACTTCATCGAGTCGACCGGATTCCTCACCGGCAGCGATCATACTGATCATGATGTTAGGGATGACACCCTTCTGCTCTCTGAAAGCTTCAGAAAGTGAACGGCCTCCCTGAACCGACTCGTAAACTTCGCCGATGCACTTCTTAGCTTTTTTGCTTTCGAGCTGCTGATAAAGCATGTCGAGTGCTCTGACGACTGTAATACCTGCTGACAGAAGTGAGGCAAGCTGTCTTGTGATAAGAACGAGGTCCTTAGTCTTCAGCATCGGGCTGCCGATATTGATGTTGGCAATACCCGATCCTCTGTCAAGAGTAAGTGATGAAATGTACTTTCCGTCGGTCTTCAGTTTACGGGTAGCTTCACCGATAGAAGCAGCCTCGATCAAACCTTCAGATTTTTTACCGGCAGCATCAATTACCTGATATCTGAAATTAGGCATTATTCTTTTTCCTCCTTATTTAGAATAGTATGCAAGCGCAAATAATCAGGTATATTCCAAATCGCCGAACAGAGGGCTGTTCGATGAGCCGGGATTGTTGATAAAACGCTTAAGATCATCCTGGGCATGGCATCTTTCGAGTGCTGTATCCCTGGCGATAATCTTTCTCTTAACAAGTTCAGCAAGATAGAAATCGAGCGGGCACATTCCCTGCTGGAGGCTCGTAGCTATCGTACTGTCGATCTGATATGTCTTTCCTTCACGGATATTGTTCTTGATAGCGTCATTCGTGATCATGATCTCGAATGCAGCGCATCTTCCTCCGCCGATTCTCGGAACGAGCGTCTGGCAGATAACAGCAGAAAGAACAGAAGAAAGCTGAACTCTGATCTGGTCCTGCTGATGAGGCGGGTAAACGTCGATGATACGGTTTACCGTGTCTGCAGCGGATGATGTATGCAGTGTGGAAAGAACCAAGTGTCCTGTTTCGGCTGCGGTGATAGCGGTACTGATTGTATCGAGGTCACGCATTTCTCCGACGAGGATGATATCCGGGTCTTCACGGAGAGCAGCACGGAGAGCGTTTGCGAATGAAAGAGTATCCTCATGAACTTCTCTCTGGTTGATCATTGCTTCACCATGCATGTGAAGGTACTCGATAGGTTCCTCAAGTGTGAGGATGTGGCACTTCTTGCATGTGTTAACGTGACCGATCATTGCAGCGAGTGTTGTGGACTTACCTGAACCCGTAGGACCGGTGACAAGGATAAGACCTCTCGGTAACATAACGAGATCCTTAAATACGTTAGGCAGACCGAGCTGCTCGCATGTAGGGATCTCATTTGTGATTGTTCTTGCTGCAAGAGCATAAGTGCCGCGCTGCTTAAATACATTGCATCTGAAACGGCTGTAATCCTCAACGACATAGGAGAAGTCGATTTCACCCCTCTCGTTGAGATACTGCTGTCTCGACTTGTCGATCATTGACTTGCAGAGATATTCTGTGTCAGCAGCTGTCAACGGCTGATTGCCCATCGGCATTAACATACCGTCGATTCGAATCATCGGAGGCAGTCCGACAGTAATATGGGTATCTGATGCACCCATCTTTACTGATTCTGAGAGAATCGATTCGATTGATAAACTAAAACCTTCCACGTTTTGTAACCTCCTTATCAGTCAATCGTGTAAGCAACTCTGTTAAGCTCATCAACTGTGGTGATACCTTCAAGAACAAGTGCTCTTGCTGATTCCTGCAGCATCTGAGTACCTTCTGTGACTGCAAGCTGACGCATATCTTCTTCACTTGCACGTCTTTCAAGAAGAGCCTTCATCTTCTTCGTCATAACGACGATCTCATGGATGGCGATTCGGCCCTTATAACCCTTATCATTGCACTCGGAGCATCCCTTGCCGTGATAGATCTTCTGGCCGGGTTCGAGGCGCAATGTCTGAATATCATATTCATCGGGTTCGATAGCTTCACGGCAGTTCGTGCAGACCCTGCGGACGAGACGCTGCGAGACAACGCCGACAAGAGCTGTGGAAACCATGTAAGGCTCGAGACCCATATCGATAAGTCTGTTGATTGAAGAAACAGCATCGTTGGTATGGATTGTACTGAAAACAAGGTGTCCCGTGATAGCGGCACGCATTGCGATCTCTGCGGTCTCGCCGTCACGGATTTCTCCGACGAGGATGATGTCAGGGTCCTGACGAAGAATAGAACGAAGACCGCTTGCGAATGTCATTCCCGCCTTGGAGTTAACCTGTACCTGGTTAAGTCCGGGAATCTTGATTTCTACAGGGTCCTCAACTGTAATGATATTAACTTCAGGAGTGTTCTTCTCTGCAAGGAGAGTATAAAGGGTTGTTGTCTTACCTGAACCTGTAGGTCCTGAGATAAGGCAGATTCCCTGAGGAACTTTAATAATCTTGTTAATAAGATCATTATTATGATCACTGATACCGAGCCACTTTCTGTTGAGGTTGGCATCGTTCTTTGCAAGGATACGGATAACCGTCTTCTCACCTGTAACTGTAGGAAGAATGGATACACGCATGTCAACGAGTTCGTTGTTGATCTCTGTTGTAATACGGCCGTCCTGAGGGATACGCTTCTCAGCGATGTTCATTCCGCCGAGGATCTTAATTCTTGTGGTAATTGCATCTCTTGCAGACAGAGGGTTGCTCATGACTTCCTGCATGACACCGTCGATACGGATACGGACACGAACCCTGTCTTCGAGAGGTTCGATATGAATATCGGAAGATCCTGCACGGATCGCGTAATCGATCATTGAGTTAACGAGCTTAACAACAGGAGCACTGTTGACGGCATCGTTGATCTCAGACATCTCGTCTGAATCATCTTTATCAAGGTCAGCACCGAGCTCTTCAGCTGCCTTGGCAGCGCTCTCTTTTCCGTAATTAACCTTAATCGCGTTGATGATCGATGAATGGGTTGCGAGCATCAACGTAATCTGGAATCCGGTCTGGAACTGCAGCTCGTCTTCAATCGTGATGTTCATCGGGTCATCGATAGCAACAACAAGGTTGTCATTATCAAAACCGATAGGAAGTACTACATTATCTTCGCAGAACTTCTGATTCAAAAGCGCCGTAGCTTTAGGATCGACTTCAATACTCGTCAAGTCAATGATGGGGTAATCATACTGGCTTGAAACTGCACGGAGAATATCGAACTCCGTCATCAAACCACTTTCAACGATTACTTCACCAAGACGTTTTCCGGTTTCTTTCTGCACGCCAAGCACTTCTGCGAGCTCGGTTGCGTTAAGAAAACCACTCTCGACCAGAATGTCTCCTAACCTCTTCATCTGACCCTCCCAGACTGTCTGTTAATCATTCAGAAAAACAGGCACCAAAATAATAGGCATATGAACCCAAACATACACATACAAAACTATACAACGGCATCCTATAAAAAGCAAGTTTAAGTGACAACCTGCATAAAAAATATTTTTGACAATTTCATGTCACGGGAAAATCGGATGTTTTTTTGTACTTTTATAATAAAATTACTATACTATAATATATGACATTCACAAATTAGACCTGGAGGATTATATGTCAGGACATTCCAAATGGAACAATATCAAAAGGAAAAAAGAAGCATCCGATGCAGCAAAGGGTGCGATTTTCACCAAGTTCGCAAAAGAGATCGCCGTAGCTGTTAAGGCCGGCGGTGCCGATGTTAACGGAAACTCAAGGCTCAAGGTCGTCGTAGCAAAAGCTAAGGCTGCCAACATGCCTAACGACAATATCAACCGTGCCATCAAGAAGGCTGCTGAAGCCGGTGAAGGCGATGATTATGAAGAGATCACATATGAAGGTTATGGTCCCGCAGGTGTTGCCGTTATGGCAAAGGCTCTGACCAATAACCGCAACAGGACCGCTGCCGATGTAAGACATATCTTTGATAAGAACGGCGGCAATCTCGGAGTTGACGGCAGCGTCTCTTTCCTCTTTGAAGAAAAGGGTACGATCCTCATTTCCAAGGAAGATTTCGAAGACGAAGATGCAGTCATGGGTGATGCTCTTGACTCCGGAGCTTCAGATTTTGAAGCAGATGACGATTTCTACATCATAACAACGGCTCCTGCGGATTTTTATTCCGTCAGAGATGCGCTTGAAGAAAAAGGTTATACTTTCGCGGATGAAACTTTAGGACCTGTAGCTATCACTACGACTGAGGTTACCGATCCCGAAGCAGTCGAGAAACTTGAAAAAATGCTCGACATGTTTGAAGAAAACGAGGACGTCCAGGAAGTCTACCATAACTGGAACGGCTGATCCCAAGGGTGATCCATGGCCGGTCCCGATAACACTTCAAAGAACGAATCAGTATCAGCGGCGAAGAATCAGTCAGCACCGCGTAAAACTCTGCTGTCTGAATTCCGCGGTACTTTGAAGCGCTTCGAGCGTACTGCAGCTGCAGGTAATGCAGGATCAGGTTCCGATCCCGAAAAGAACGTTGAACTTATTCTCAGCAGTGACCAGCTGACCCGCGAGTATCTCGCAGGTATTGCGGTCATCGCTTTCGTAGGTCCTTCCGGAACCGGAAAGAGCACCCGCGCCATAAAAGTTGCCAGAGATAACAATATCTACTACATAATAGATGACGGACTTCTCATTAACGGAAGCCGTATCGTAGCGGGCACTTCCGCTAAAAAGGCTCCGACAAAGATGGAGTCCGTTCGTCAGGCTATCTTTACCGACCCGACAAGGTCTTCAGTTATGAGGAGAGCTCTTGTCGAGTCCGGTCCGAAAGCCCTGATGATCTTGGGAACATCTGATTCCATGCTCGGCAAGATCTGCGACAATCTATGGCTTAACCGTCCTTCCATGCTTATCAGGATCGAAGATGTTTCTTCCGAAGAAGAACGAAGACTCGCAAGAAACACGAGAATGACTGAAGGTATGCATACCATCCCTGTTCCGAGCATGGAGGTCAAGCATGAGTTCTCCGGATATTTCTCGGATCCTTTTTCAAAGCTCAGGCAGCGTTTTGACCGTGACCGCGGCATCATACAGCCTGCCCCCGATTCTGACCGAACGGTAGTAAGACCTACATTCTCATCACTCGGCTCATACTCCATTTCCGACGAGGCTTTGCTCGATCTTATCAAGATCGTTCTTAAAGACATCCCCGGATTTGCTGAGGTCACTGCTTTCAAGACTGAAAAGCAGACCTACGGCGTAATGATCAGTTTGGATCTTGCGCTTTACTACGGATATGATGCTCAGGAAGTTCTTGAGACTGCCCAGCAAAAAGTCGGTATGGCTGTAGAGGAATACACTTCAATAACTACAAACGGCGTTAATGTCAGGGCCAGCCGTCTTCTTCATGCGCCGGATCTTAAATAAGGAGATTTCATATGGAAAAGATTTATATGATCCCCGTCAATGATGCTTATAACAGCACAGACGAATGTCCGTTCTGCTTTCTGAAGAACAAAGCCGAGAATGACTATCTCGAATACTATCTTGGTCCTTCTCTTATGGAACCGGACACCAGAAAGATCACTAATAAGACCGGATTTTGCCCGGAACACATGGGTAAGCTTAATAAGTCTGTAACCAACAGACTGGGTTTGGGTCTTGTTATGCACACTCATCTTAAAGATTTTCACGATGACATCTCTGCTGACATTATTGCAGCAGCGCCTTCAAAAGCAGGTCTTCTTAAGGGCAGGTCTTCAGATTACAAGTCTAAGCTGAATGATATTGCCGACAGAATCGACAAGCGCGTTGCCATGTGCCCTATCTGCGATAAGCTTAACGACACCATGAGACACTACTCTGAAGTAACAGCATGGATGTTCTGTCACAACGATGAGTTCAGGAAAAAGTTCACGGAGACCAAATATCACTGTCTCCCCCACACTTCCGTTTTGCTCAGGCAGGCAGCCAAGCTCTCTCAAAACGAGGCATCTGATTTTGTGTCGGCTCTTGCTTCTTCCAGTGATCTCGCATTTAACGAACTGATCGGCGATGTCGAATACTTCACTCTTAAGTTTGATTACCGTAACTCCGATAAACCTTGGGGAAACAGCAAAAACGCCATTCAGCGTTCCATGCGTTTCTTATCTTCGGACAGGAGGGATTTTGATGAACAACTGGGAAAAAAGCAATCTTGAACTGACACCGGCTCCTGAAATGACCATGGCCGAAGATAGTGGAAATATTACTCTTCTTATCAAGCATGATTACTATTCATCTGATTCTGACCACGGCCGTCTACTTCTTGGGAAGTTTCTGGATTCGCTGTCAGAGTGTGGCAACAATCTCTCTAAGGTTATACTAATCGATTCAGCTGTCAGACTGCTGAATGATGTTTCTTTTGCTCAGAAGATCGAAACGATGTTTACACTCGCCAAGTATTCTTATGTTTGCGAAGAGAGCCTCACCTATTTCGGCATTGAATACGTATCTCACGGGAATATAATCGTCTGCCCCGCTTCAGATATTTCTATGGAGATTATCGAAGCCGGCCGTCTCATTATAATCGAATAATTTATTTATAAAAAATAAAGGAGCCGACAAAAGTCGGCTCCTTTTAATTTCAGATAATGCTGAACTTATGAAGGTGCAATACCGTAATAGTATTTCATTGAGTTCAGTGAGAATCCGGTAACCATCTTCTTGAACGGAGGGTTAGGTTCAGGCAGTGATGATGCGCCAGGTGTAGCAGGCATATACCACTTACCGGCATCCTTATCGTCATAACCGTCTGTCATGATTCTGCTGTAGAGAACTCCGTGGTCGTTATTTCTGATACTGAGCGTTGAGTTTGACTTTGAACCATAAGAATCATTGAAGAGACCAATGAATGACTCAATGATGATGTTCTTATCGATTTCGAAAGTGTTGTGGCCCATACCGATGACCATAGCACAAGGCTCGTTAGATCCGTTATAACGATGGCTGTAGCTACCGCCTGAATTCTCAAACTTCTGAGGGTAGTCAAGGTTCTTCTCCCACTCGCCGTGGATGAATTCATAAGTCTTAGCAGCGTTGGTGAAAGATCTACCCTGTACTGCGAAGATACCATTGCCGCAGACTCTGCCGTTTGATCCACCGGGCCAGGATACGTTAGCCTTATTCTCAAGGATGAACAGAACAGGATAAGCAGGCTTAGGATCGTTGACGATAAAGACTACGTTGTAAAGCTGGAAGTTCTTGTCGCCCTTAAACCAGAACTGATACTTCTTACCGCCTTCAAGAACAACGATGTAAGGTTCCTTAGCTGATAAACCGGGGTGTGTCTCATCGTGATGTGATCCATCTGATGTGAAGACATATGTTCCGGGAGATACATAAGCACCGCCATTCTTCTGGTAGCTCTTTGAAGTAAGGAAGTCACCTAAAGAACCTGACCATGTAGGGTTAGAAGGTGCTGTCTTTGAAGTAACCTTGTTGTTTGCAATATTACCAATGCTGGAAAGGAAATCATCAGTTGTAGGGAATGCGTTTGTACCGCCAGCCCTATACTGTGTGTTGTAGCTGTAATAAATGGCTACCTTCTTAGCGAAATCCTTCTGCTTGTCTGAATCAGAGAAAACAGGATCGCCGTTTGTCTTCTTACCATTGGAATTGATCTCTACAACTGTAGCGCCATCTGTCCAGTTTCCATAATTGGTTCTGCCGCAAAGATAGAAAGTAAGACCTGAAACGCAGTCGCCGAAATTTCCTCTGGATGCGTCGTCAGAAATACGCTCTGTACCGGAACCGAAGAAGAACAAGTTCTTTACATGACCTGTCTTAAACTTACCGCTGTCTCCTGACTTGAGCTTAGCGCCCTGAAGGAAAACGATATCTTTCGACTTAAAATCCTCATCTTTGAATGTGATATTACCATCGCAATATACCATTGTAGCTGTGGATGAGAATGAAGAGTTATCTGTGTTAGCACCCTTACGAACGAGGAAAATGTTAGTAGGATCGTCTGCTTTACCAGCACCGACATCTTCCATGTTGTTCTTTGTAAAGACACCATTGTGGTCAAACTGTGAGTTGAAAGGAGCTGTGTCAATGGTGTCCGGAGGAGTTACATAAGAAAGCTCTGCACGAACGTTCTCAACCTTACCGTCGATATGAGTTGAGAAGTCAGCATAGTATGTGTAGTCGTCATCAGTTGTGCCGCCTGAACCATTAGGTGATCTGGAAAGCTTAACTGTCGTATAACTGGCTGTACTTGAAACGCCTTCATCCTCGAGTCCAGGAATCTTACCTGCTGTAGCAGAAGCCTCAACATGGATAGTTGTAGGGCCCTTGCTGAGTGCAATAAGATCTGCATCCTTAAACTCGCACTTCTGGATGGAGCGGTAGAAAGCTTCTGCTACAGAAGTTACTGTAAGTCTTGCCTGACTGCTTTCCGCCTCTTCATAGACGCGCTTTCTTGTTGACTGGGTAAGCATCATGGCAGCAGCAATAAAGATCATTGCGAATGCCAGGATAAAGACAACGGTAACGAGGATCGCACCCTGTCTGCTTCCCTTCTTCTTGTTTAATTTTCTCATCATATAGAAGCACCTTCCTTCTTATGTGATTTGTTAACAATTCAATAAATTCAGTGGTTTGCGCACAAAATGCGTATACACTTCCAATTTCTTAAGCATATTTTATGACATCGTGAGCCAAATTTCAACAGAAATTTCCAAATTTGCTAATCTTTTTTACATACTTTGTTAACATTTCGTTTACAAATTTTCAGTTTCTTCATTTTTCTCTTCCGGTTGAACTGCAGGAGCGCCTGCTGCGCCGTATTTGTCGAACTCTTCCTTTTTGGATGCGACCAGATAATAATCCGTCTGCGTGGCAAACCTTAATACGGCTGAAGCGTAATACATCCCTGCTTTATTCTTCTTGATCCTCGATCTTGAGAAGAGCTCACCATGTTCGCTGCAGCTGTAAAGCGCATACTGTGACTTGCGGATACGGAACTTATCGATCTTGGCTGTTAACATTTTTCCACACAGAGGGCAAACACTCGTAAAGCCCTCAACCATTTTCAAAGCACCCTCCGCATCCTTTGCCTCGCTTCCGACAAGGCTGAATTCGTTCTTCAGGTCAGGATCGATCGAAGAACTGGATATGGCGGAGATGACTTCAGAAGGCTTGTTATGTCTGAAGATCTGTTCAAAAACCTCGCCGGTATACTGGGCATCAGCTGTTGCGCTGTGGAATATCTCTTTCTTTTCGATGCTATAGAAATCCACGGCAGCTTCAACGCTCCTCTGTTTCCCCTTCTGTCCTGCAAAAAATGAAAAGATCGGCTGAAGATCAAGGAACTGCATGCCGAGTTTTGGATCCATTCCGAAAAACTTAAGGTTCATCTTCAGCATAGCCGGATCTGAGTTGCCCCATCCGACAAGAATGGCATCCTCTCCGCAGAATTCACGGAATCCCTTATAAGCTTCGGCAAAAGGCTGGCCTTTTTTGAGGTCACTGTTCTTCTTTCGGGTAACTTTCCTCACATGATAGTGAAGTCTTGTATACACCGCGGGCACTACATCGGCGGAAAAGGTTCCTCTGCAAATGAGGTCCCCGTTCTCATAAACATACCTGCAGGCGCCAATTTCTATAATCTCACCGGTCAGAGTGGCACAGTCGAAATCGTATGTCTTGCCGGGTATCGGCTGATTCCATTCGAGATCGAAAACTACGAACTCGCAGCCATCAACAATCTTCTTGCTCAGCATTTGTTTCTTCGGCAACCTTTCTTGTCTTTTTATTTTTATTACTATACTTATATATAAACGGGATTGCGATTATCGCGATACTAACTGCCGCTGAAAGCGCTATGCCGCCTGAAAGACCGGGGATTGTCTTTGTGACACGGACGTCAAATTCCGCCGTGCCTTCCCCACCGTCAAAAATACATCCGAGGAGTCCGAGATATTTGAACGTCCTGCAGCTTCTTCCGTTGACGGTAACCTTCAGTGATGGATCATAAGTTACGGACGTAATCAAAGCAAACTCGCCGGAACGCTGCTCCGGAAGGTCACTGCGGCTGAAACTGAACGTATCACCATTCATCTCGCGTGTAACCTTTTCGATATCGCCGGAAACATCCTTTTTGATGCGCATTACAGCCAGCAGGTTTTCTTCTTCCTCATCAAGATCAAAAAAGAAAGCCACGTCATGTTTTCCCTCACTGCCGTCGATCTCGACCAGAGAAGGTCCGAATACGTCAGTTTCCTCTTCAGTCTCTCCGGTGGTGTTTCTTATTGTTATGTTTCCAGCAAAACCGCTGTAAACATAAATCTTGTCACCCTTTTCGCAATTAAGCTCATAAGTAATGGAAGAGAAACCCTGACCGACGCTGTGAACGTCACCCTTTACTCTCTCCGCCTGATCACCGTATTCCAGAACAACCTTGCAGTCTTCAAAGTATTCACCGCAACCGGCAGCCTGTGAAAGCTTGTTAAAACCGTCTGCAAATCCCGAAGGCTGATATAAACAAATGTCTTCGGAAAGCAGGATGAATTTCTTATCTTTGGAGAAAACAGACAGACCATATTCTTCCTCGGGAATATAATCATCCTCAGTCTCATCTACGACCGGAAGTACGACAATACCAGTGTCAGATGAGCTTATCGTGTTGTTGAACATTATAAACGAAGCATTTACGGTAACAGCCACAGCACCGAGTGCAGCTACAAATGACTTGAGTTTCTTTCCTGACGGCTTAAGCGTGAGACGTCTGATAAGCAGTCCGCAGATAAGCATAGTTGCAGCTGTTCCGAGATTAATGGTCGTCGAAAGCCTTATCTCGCCATAGAAATTCCCGGAAAAGACAACAAATGCCATCGGAACCAGGAATGCCGCATAGAGAGCACCCGATGAGGCGCCGGTGATGTTCCTGAGCGCTATTGCGGCAAAGAAGAACAGAAATACCTCAAGGCAGATGAGCCTCGAAGCTGTAAGTACAGGTGTTTCGCCAAAGATGCTGACAGCTCCGCTGACAAAAGTGGATGCGACGGACGCATACCAGACGATCATAACAAGAGCCGCAGTAACCTTGACGCGGGTCGGGATCATGAAGTTTGTCCAGAAAAGAATGAGTGCCTCAATAGTAAGTATTCCTATATAGAATACAGGCACCATATCAGTCTCCAGTCCGCCGGACTGTGCAACGAACATGTGTCTGAGCAAGTCATAGAGCTTATAGTTCATCGCGGCGCTCTTAAATGACTCGACTACGTCGAACTCAGGGACCCTTCCGATAAATCTCGGAATGACGGAAAATGAAGCCATTGCAACGCCCGAAAAGATTGCCGCCAGCAGCCTCAGCCAGGATGAAAAGACTTTCCGCTTGCCGGTATATAAACTGATGGGAAGAACGAGTGCCGCCACCATGAGGAAAGGTATGCCCGAAAGACATCCGCATTCGCCGGAGACTGCGATCAGACAGCATGTCAGACATGAAAGTCCGAAAGCTTTCCAGGTCCTCTCCCTCAAATACGAATCAAAGCATGACAACGCAGCCGGCAGAAGTATGACCATGTTCATTACAGAGGCAAACTGCGCGGTAAGGATGACCTGGGCAGAAAGCGAATACATCATTCCGAGAAGGAATGAATAAAGCCTGCGCAGGCCTGTATGACGGCAGCAGAATGCGTACATCATGGCAGCTGCGGCTCCGAATCTTAAGAAATATCCTATTGTAAGGACGCCTTTAGTCAGACTCTGAGGCAGCAGCAAGGCGATCAAAAAGAAAATGTCCAGATTACCGTCAGAGATAAGTGTCCAGGCATTTGCCGATCCCATGCCTTTCTTGATACTGGCGATGCTCTCTTCAGCAGACGTAAGGCCGGCGATGATGTTTTCATTCATCTCGCCGGTACGCATGGAAAGCGCAGTCGGAAGAATCTTTCCGGGGGGAATGATCTGACCGATGTTAAGAGCGATCGTGGCAGCGCATGCAGCCGCGAGAAAACTGATCACCAGTCCGTCTATAAACTTGTCTCTGGCCGAACGGCTGCCTATCATTGTTCGCCCTCTCCGTTCCCGGATAAAGGTTCTGCGGATTCTTCCTCCGATGAAGCATTTACCGTTTTTTCAGTTCCCTGAAGTTCGGAAGGTTCCGTCTCTTCGGTCTTCTCCTGAACTTCAGTCTCGGGGGAAACTTCAGGTTCCACAGGTGCGATGGTTTCCGGAATCTCAGAGTTCTGCGCCGGCTCAGATGGAACTTCAGCAGGTGCAGCTGTTACTCCAACGTCAGCCGATGCTTTCTTGGAAGCACGTGCCTTATTTATCAGTGCCGGAACAGCGGCAAGAAGGATTATGATGACAACCGAAGCAGAGGTTATGCAGGCACCGGGTTTGAAGCCATGAGGAATATATTCGATCCTGACATCGTGCTTGCCTGCATTCATCTTGATAGCCATAAGTGCATCGTTTACAGGGACTATCTCTGCCTTCTCACCGTCAACCCATGCATTCCAGCCTTCGGAATAAGGGATCGTCAGGAACAGGAGACCCGACTCCTTGGCAGTGATGGTTCCACTAAGTGATGTCGAATTATAAGATGTGACATCAAGCTGTTCGTCAGCGAGCGTATCAAGCATGTTCTTGTATGCATCAACATCAAGCTGGTAGCCGTATACATAGAACTGTGATGCATTCGGCGGATCATAGTAGTCTACCTTGAGCCTCATAGGAGTACCGTCGTAAACGCCAAGCGTTATTATCTGGTAGCTTCTGATCTCAAATGATCTGACCGTTTCTCCAACAGTTATCGTGGCATTTCCGCCCTTGCTCGATCCTGCGAAAACATAGACATCGGAACCGATCTTTGCATCATCAATGGTAACGGTAAATCCGCAGTCATCATCGTCATCGGCTTCGATCGTGTAATGAAGCATTGTGTTCTTCGTGTATTTGGTAGTCATTCCGACAGAATCACCAGCAGTGAGGTTTACAGGCTTATAGACACTGTACTTAACACCCATAGCCTGGATCCACTGGTTTGTCGCGCTGAAAACATCAGCCTGGTCAGAATATGAAGGAGTATAATCCGGGAACTTATCCGAAACCATATATCCTACACTGAGCGCATCAGGGTTGCCCCATGACGTGACAGGACCGTTTGAATACTCTTTTTCGAAAAGCGCAGGAACAGCCTTTGTCTTCTCAGTTTCAACGAGGTTTCTTACGCCGAGCAGCGTTGCGGTAACCCTTGTCAGTCCCGCATTGCGGAAACCGTTGATGCCATTGTTATGGAAACCGTAGTTTCTCATGTACTTAACAAAACTCTCTCTCGCAGTAGACGAGAAGATCGAAATGCCTTTTACATCGTATAGAGCCTGGATATCGCAGATGTTGTTCGGGTAAAGCTCGGAACGCTCGAATTTCTTGTGTCCCTCTGTTCCCTCTACCGATCTGACGTATTCCGTTATCTGGGGCTGGTTCCTTCCGTAAGGCTCGTAAGACGAGAATCCTTCGTGCTCTGCAACAAGGCCTATGGAAATGGTTGCAGAAGCAAAAATCTCGACCAGCATGGTGATCGTAAGGAGAGTCTCACAGTAGAAAGATGAACGTCCGGATCTTGCATCACTGACGACCCTGAGAGCTGCACCCTGAACGATTATGAACAGAAGCGTGGCTCCGATCTGGATATAACTCTCATTGCCCTTGCCGAACTTCTCATAAAGGATAAGGAATCCAAACCATGCGGCAACGGAACCCATTACATATCCGAGCTGAAGGCTCCTTATCCTCCTTATGGTCAGGAAAGCCATAAAGACCAGAAGGAAGCTCATGAGGAACGATTCCCTGTAAGGGATCTGGTTAGGGAAATGAAGTCCGTGCCAAATGAAGTTGAGCGTTCTGTTTGTGAAGCTCAGATACATGACAAAGATAAGGATTCCGAATGATATCTTATGTCTTAAGGTAATGCCTGTCCTCTTGGGGAGCATGAAGAACAGCGGGAGCAGGATAACTGCAACAACGCCGCTGTAGACATTAGCCATACCGTCACGGATATTAGGGTTTGCAGCTACCATGAGTCTGCCGAGGAAGTCGAAGAGATTGTTCTGAAGCGTGAAATCCTTGGGAAACGAATCACCTGTTGCAGAACAGTTCTGAAGGATAAGGTATGTCGGGATCGTAAGGATCGCCGTGGCACCGGCGGCTACAGCACTCGAAAACGCGAATCTTAATGCAGCTCCGATAAACGTCTTGAAGCACAGTCTCATGGGATCGCCCTTGGGCTTTCCCGGAGTGAAAAGCATTACATAGTATGCGGGGGCAAACATTACAAGGAACAGGCAGACAAAGAATCCTGCATAGTAGTTACAGAAAATGAGCAGTGCCAGGGTGACCGCATAGAATGCGCATTTGCGCTCAATCAGGAGTTTTCGAAGTCCCAGCATGACCAGAGGGAGCAATACGACCGCATCGCACCACATGATGTTCCAGAAGTAAGCGATATACCAGCCGCAGAGCGCGTATGAACAAGCAAAGACAACTGTAATGTTATCTACCCTGTTATTATCGTTCTCGGCCAGGAAGAACATCATGAACAAACCGGAAAGTCCCGCTCTCAGGCATGTAACAAGTCCGATAAAGACCGGAATGGTCTTTGCCGTAAAGAAAAGGGCAAAAAGATTGAGCGGGCTCGCAGCATAGTTTGCATATGCAGCATAGAATTCCTGGCCAAGACCATCATTCCAGCTGTAGAGGAGCGAATCTCCGGACAGTATCTTATTGCGGAAAGTTACAACGAAAGGTGCGTACTGGTGATAAAGATCTACAGTAAGCATCGTGCGTTCGCCGAACGGATAGCATCCGGTAATAACGAGGGCGGCCAATACCGTCAGCATCGGGAAAGAAAATGCAAGGAGAAGCTGGGGCCAGATTTCAGCCAGCCTGCCGAACTTCGAATTGAGAAGTGCCTTATTTTTGCTCAAAACAAAACCTGTCTTTCTTATTTATTTATTATAAAATTACAAACGTGTTAATAATAGCACACTTTTGGAAATAACATTGGTGTTTTATGTTAAAGTGTCAATAATCAAGAATTCTGTTTGAAAGGAACGTGAATGGGCTTAAGACTTAAAATCATACTTAATCCTTCTTCGGGACGCGAGACCGCGCGCTCGAATATTGAGAACGTTCTTTCATATCTTGCAATGAAAGGGTCTATCGAACGCGCCGACATAAACTATACGGCGAAGCGTTTTGATGCAATGAATTTTGCAATGGATACGGATCCCGAGGAATATGACATCCTTATCGCTGCCGGCGGAGACGGAACGGTAAATGAAGTCATCACGGGTCTCATGAGGGCAGAGATCGACATACCCGTTGCTATTTACAACTCCGGTACGGTCAACGATTTCGCAACCATCAACCGTCTTCCCTCCGCTCCCCAGGACTTCGCGAGAATGCTCGAAGACCCCGAACTCGTCAGGGTCGACTGCGGCAAGGCAGGCGATTCATATTTCATGAACGTACTGGCTGCAGGTTCCTTTGCTGATGTCATCTACAACGTCCAGCCCGATCTCAAGACGGCGTTCGGACCGGTTGCGTACTGGATATCGGCAATGAAGGACATCCCTTCCCTCAACAGTTCCGAGCACATAATCATCCATAACGGCGATGAGACCATAGAGACCGACGCGGTAATGTTCTTCGTTTCAAACACCAGCAGTGTCGGCGGATTCAGAAACCTCATGTCGCAGGCTGACGTTACCGACGGACTTCTTGACGTCATGATCCTCAAAAAGATCGAGCGGAACGAGATAATGCCCCTTTTCGGCAGGATCCTCGTTGGCGACCACATAAACAGCGATAAAGTCATCTATTTTCAGGCAACCGATTTTTCGATTGAGGCACCGGAAGCTGAAAACAAGATCACTTTGGATCTTGACGGAGAAAAAGGTCCGTCGCTCCCCATCAGGATCTCCTGCGTACCGCGCGCCATCAATCTTGTAACTCCAAGGAAGGATAATCAAATCTGATGAAGAACAAAGAGAAGAAAGAAAAGAAGATCCGCGAGCCTAAGGTCAGCGAAAAAGCATTGGCTGTTCAGTCTGATGCTGCTCAGACTGATGAGGCAAAGTCAGAAAAGGAAGAGCATGTTACTCTCCAGAATCTGTCCGAGATCGATCCAGAGCTTCTGACCGGCAAAGAGACGGCTGAGCAGGCTGAGCCTGCCCAGGCTGAAAAGGACAAAGACGCAGAGAATGAGACCGAATCCGAGCCTGAAAAGGTCAACGAGGCGGTTTTCGAGCTCGACAGACTTGCCGACAGGATCGTTTCCAGCGGCGAAGAAAAGAATGAGCGTCTCAAGAGAAATGCCGGAATAGCTTTCGTCATTACCGCAGTACTCATCGTCATGATCGTTGCCATGCTATCCTTCTTTATCGATACAGGCATGGACAAGTCATTCAGGAGCCCCGTCACCATTCATGGCAGGGATATCCCAAGCGATGAGTTCAGCTTTATGTATCACTATGAACTCTTAAGCGAAGGCGTTGATCTTTTTGCAGCTACAACAGAGACTATGCTTTCATCACCTTATCCCGATGACGACTCCTTCCCTACATACAGGGATTATTTCCGTTATCTGACCGCATCCGATCTTCAGAAGATGGAGATCCTTTACGATGACGCTACAGGCAAGGGTTATGCTATCGAGCAGAGCCACTATGAGCGTGCAAATGCTTATGTTGACTGGCTCAAATCAAAGGCTACTGAACTCGGCGTTCCCCTTAACACTTATATCAAGGGAGTTTTCGGAGTACAGGTAGACGAGCAGTGCATCATCAGGGTCCTTGCTAAAAAGTATTTCACGGATGACTATGCGCAGGACGAGAAACTCGTAGAGCTTTCAGCTTCCGAAGATCAGGCCGAAGAAGCATACAACGAGTCTCCCAACATCTATGACGTAGTAAGCTACAAGCTCCTCAGGATTCATTTCGAGCAGAGAGACCCTGCATTCGTTGAAACTGCAAATCTCCGTGCACAGCAGATCATCGAGGCTATGGGCCGCGATCCTTCCAAGTTCGAAAAAGAAGCCCAGAAGATCTTCCCTAAGGGTGCAGCTTCCAACACGCTTGATCAGGAAGATTCCGCACTTGTTCCTGAAGCACGTTACGACGACTTCACTCATACAGATTTCAGAGAATGGCTTTTCGATGATGAACGCAGAGCCGGTGACTCTACTATCATTCCTGACGAAGACGGCTTCCCTATCATCCTCGTATTCGTTCAGAGACACCGCATGACATCTCCCATGCGCAGCATCTACATGATGACTGTCACACCTCAGACCAAGGAAGACCAGACACCTGATGTTCCCGGTGCACAGGCTCTTTCACAGAAGATCTACGACTATATCGATGATTCCGACAGCTGCGCAGAGATCGAGAATGTATTCAATGACAACGTTCTTTCAGGACAGCTATCCATCCAGCAGGATGACAACGTCTATTTCGAAAAGTACGCTAGCTCTCTTGCAGGATGGATCTTCTCGGACGACCGCAAGTTCGGAGACAAGACCATCATCGAGGAAGACGGCACTTTCTATATAATCTACTTCCTTTCCGAGTCATCCAACCCTGAGTGGTACGACAGGGTCAACAGCTACATCAGACAGAACAACTATCAGGATTTCATCAATTCCAAGGCTGTTGATTACATGTGGGAATTCCACAAGGAAGGCCTCGACCAGATCAGCGACGTTCCGTAATCCGGAAAGGTAACCAAACATCTTCAGGGCTGTCACTTAGGTGACAGCCTTTTTTGCAAATAAAAAGGATGCCTCACTTAAGAGACATCCTTTATTGTTCGGTTACCTTAGTTCCGCGGTTACTTCTGGAACTGGGACATGAGTATCACGATAAACGTGAATACGAAAGTCAGAAGCATGGCTCCGATTATGATCCATGCGACAATCTTCTTTCCGACATTCTGTCTGGCTCCGCTGCTCATTATTTCCCCTCCTTATGTTCCGGTATCAGTCATCGTAATCATCGTCATCTTCTTTCTTCTTGGAAGGTGTGTTCGTCTGATAATCACCGCTGTCACCGATAGTTAATGACAATGTTGTATTTGTTCCGTCGCGGGAAACGACACATGAGATCGTATCACCGACCTTGTGCGCATCACGCACAGTCATAATATCATTTGTGGTTTTAATTTCAACTCCGTCAAGGCTTACGAGCCTGTCGCCGACCTTGAAACCTGCTTTTGCCGCAGGACCGCCCTTAACGAGCTCAAGAACGTAAACGCCTGCTTCACCGTCGCCTTCTTCGTATTCGCCTTCAGCATAATACTTAACTGAGAAACCGAGGAACGGACGGTTTACGACCTTACCGTTATTGATCAGAGATTCGATGATGCCCTTTACGGAGTTTACGGGGATCGCAAAACCGAGACCTTCAGAAGTGGAGGTAGCGATCTTTGCGTTTGTGATGCCTACGACCTCGCCGTAAGAATTGATCAGAGGTCCGCCGCTGTTACCATTGTTGATAGCCGCATCAGTCTGGATAACCTTCATCGTGTAACCGCTGTTGCTGATATCACGGTTTGTAGCGGAAACAACGCCAACTGTTACCGTATCATCAAGCTGACCGAGAGCGTTTCCGATAGCAATAACGGTCTCACCGCTCATAAGCTTGTCCGAATCACCGAACTTGAGACAAGGAAGCTCCTTGTTTGAGCTGACCTTGAGGACTGCAATATCTGTCTGGGTATCTGAACCTACGATCTCCGCCTCAACAGGCTTTTCATCTTCAGGAAGAAGAACAGTAACAAAATACTTGTTTGGAGACTCTGTTACATATTGAACGACATGAGCGTTAGTTACGATGTATCCGTCCTTTGTAATGATGAAACCGGTTCCGGAAGCTGCCTTCTTAGCTGAGCTTCCCTTTCCCTTCATGATGTATACGGGGATGGTCGCGGGACTTGCCTCTGCAACGATCTCTGTTGTTGTGAGCGGTTTCCTGTCAGGATTGGTCTTGTCGATAGAAAAGCCCGGCTTTCCGCTCTCTTCGGTCTCCTTGGGTTCCTCTGACTCGGAAGGCTCACCGCTTTCTTCGGGAACACTATCTTCAGGTTCCGTCTCTGCCGTTGTTTCAGACTTGGTAAGATTGTCGAGTTTCTTATTGAGCTGAACGACATAGAAAGACTGAGCAAGCGCATAGACTACAAGAAGCGCGATTGCGATTGAAAAGATGATCGGCATTACAACGCTGTGTTTCCTGTCATCGCCTGAGCCTTTGTTTTCCTGAGCAGCAGGCTTTGCCTCAACAGTCTTTAACGGCTGGGCATAAGCCTGTGGGGCAGGCTGTGCTGCAGGTGCTGCCTGGTAAGTCTGGACCTGCTGTACAGGGATCATTGTCTGAACCGGAGAAACGGGCTGTACAGGCTGGACCGGGCGTGCATAAACACCATATCCGTAAGGAACCGGAGAAACGGGCCTTGCATAGTAGCCCTGCTGAACTGCCGGCTGCTGATAGATTACCGAAGGATTCGGTGTTACAGGCTGTGCTGCCTGGGGCTGGGCTGCTGGTGCAGCTGCGGACTGCGGCGCTACCGGTGCTGCAGGTACTGCCTGAGCCTCAGTGTTATTAACTGAATTGTCCTGGATAGGATTGTTATTCTCGTCCATGTTAAACCTCAATTCTGAATGTGAATCGTCATTATTCCACATTCAAGTTTAATATCAAAACAAAAAGAATTATAGGCAAAACTGTGTAAACTTCGGTCAGACAAGGGAAATCTGCTCACCGGCGATCATGATCTTTCCATCGTCTTCCGGAACGACTTTGCCGCAGCTCTCATCAGCCAAAAACCTTTCTGCCTCAGTCACATCGCTTTCAGGCACAAGCATAGTAAGCGAAACCCCGCTGTCATAGCTTATGTTTTCGCAGGCCCAGCTCTTCTGTGAAGCTTTCCTGGAAAGCTTCTCGTAAAAGGCATAGTCGCATCTGACATTCAGTTTCCTGCCGATCGTCATTTCAACAGGCTTGCCGTCAGCCAGAGCCTTGAGACCGCTCTCCCTGTATGCGCGCATAAGCCCGCCTTTTCCGAGGAGGATCCCTCCAAAGTATCTCGTTACGCAGACTATCGTGTTGTTGAGATCGTTATCCGTCAGCAGGGCAAGCAGCGGCTGGCCTGCTGTTCCTGAAGGCTCGCCGTCGTCACTGGACTTCTGATTGGCTGAATCTCCGTCCGTTCTCCACGCATAGCATATGTGCCTGGCGTCAGGATACTGTTTTCTCTCTTTCGCAATGAAATCAGCAGCCTCAGCGGGGCTCTCTACCTTCGCGCAGTGCCCTATGAAAACGGATTTCTTTATCTCGATACGGGAATTTCCCTCTGAAGTTAGACGGGATTCGTTAGGCAAATCAGGCAAGCTCCCTGTATTTCTGATAGGCCATCATGAGAAGAGCCTTGTCCTGGCTGTATGTAATACAGTTCAGTGCCTTCTCGACAGGTTCGAACTTGGCATTCACGGTTCCGGTATCAGGGGTGATCACAATGTCGCCCTCCTTAGCGGCCATTACAAACCAGGAAATGTTGTTATGTACAGGCTTGCAGCGCTTGATCGAATAGAATTCATAACTGGTTTTCCCGCAAGGTGCAAGGACCGAAGCGGTTATGCCTGTCTCTTCTTTTACGCGCTTGGAAACCAGATCGTTGATCTTGCCTGTCTCGGCTGACCTGATCACGCCCTTGGGGAATCCCCATTCATGCTTGTCATTGCAGACGAGCAGAACCTTGTCGCCACGGAAAACGATTCCACCTCCACAATTGCGTACGATCATATCAACCTCGTAAAAATCAAAGATTTATAACACAAATATTTTAACATAAGCGGCCCTTCTTCGGTATAACGTTTGTCATTTTTAAATCCCCTTGTATAATTATCTCTATGAAAAAGAACAACTCCGGAAAAAAGCCCCAGAAAGTCAATTCTCCAGATGAGGCAGCACGCCTCCTGAAGTTTCAGCACGCGTTCACCGCTATGTCGATCATAGCAGTGCTTATGGCTGTGCTCATTTCCATCGCGGGCGCTACAAAGATCTTCAAAAACGTATCAGTAAAGCTTGAAGCCAATAAAACGACAGGCACTGTCGTTCCGATCATTTCCACCCAGAATTCTTTCACTACCCAGGCTTCCCTGCACACCGAGCTTCTTCCCGACAATCCCGAGGCTGACGCAATGTTCGGTCCTCTCAAGGAAATCCCTGAAGCAGAAGTTAAGACTCCCGAGCATTTCGAGGTTAAGGGTCTTTACGTCGGAAGCGGCGGCAAGATCGATTCCGCGATCGATCTCTGCAAGAAGAGCGAACTCAACACGATAGTATTAGACCTTAAGAACGAGTACGGCATCCCCTACATGTCCAAGAACGCAACCGCCAAGAAGATCGGTTATGTCTGGGACAATTACGTTCTCAAGGACATGATCGACAAATGCCACTCCAACGGCCTGCGCATAATTGGACGTATCGTTTCTTTCAACGACTCGACTGCGGCAAAGAAGTTTCCCGACAGAGCCATCAAGGACGAGAACGGCGATCTGGTGCTCTTTTCGAGCGAAGGCAAACGCCCCTTCTTAAGTCCTTACAACAGGGAAAACTGGGAATACCTGATAGAACTCGCCGAGGAAGCCGTATCCTACGGCATCGATGAGATCCAATACGACTACGTCAGATTCCCGGTAGGATACAAGAACGACAAGACACCTTATTACGGCGCTGAGGGAACTTATCCGACCAAGGCTGAAGCGATCAACCGTTTCCTGCAGGAAGCAAGGATCCGTCTCCAGGACAAGATGGGTGTTCCGGTCTCTGCCGACATCTTCGGTATTGTCCTCACTTCAAAGGGTGACGCAAAGATAATCGGTCAGGAATTCGAGACCCTCGGAATGACCGGAATAGATTCCTGCTGCCCGATGGTCTACCCTTCCCACTACGCGCTCGGAACAAGACTCGGCGGAAGGACTTTCCCCTATCCCGACAAAGAACCTTACCTCATCGTATACAGCGTTCTTTACAGCTGTCAGGATATATACAAGCAAAAAGGCTTCACCAAGGTAAGGCCGTACATACAGTCTTTTACGGCATCTTACATAGGAAAAGGCAACTACATGAATTATGGATATAACGAGATCAACGCGCAGATCAAAGCATGCAAG
>Ga0310786_10002742_pt1 | contig 26479 bp, 18 predicted proteins | sample AusTroGonzalo_MG_FD_203881 | JGI IMG/M metagenome (GOLD analysis project Ga0310786, IMG submission 203881) | Bovine rumen microbial communities from tropical cattle in Woodstock, Queensland, Australia - Gonzalo_03 (v2) (version 2) | ecosystem: Host-associated > Mammals > Digestive system >...
CATCAGTCGTTGTTCTATGAGTTCCGCACGACGGGTCTGAACGGCAAAATACGTTTGTGCAAATGCTATCTCCGGTTTACGAGGGTCACCGTTTTGTGCCACCAGATAACAGGCATATCGGGTGAGCATAATGTCATTGACCTCTCGCTCCGCACCAGAGCCTAAAGTAACCATTTTGCTGACGTCAGCAAAATGGTCAGTTATCGATTGTCCTGCATTCTTGCAAGATTCCTTGGCTTTATCAATTACATTGATAAAATTACGCCATTGCGTATAGCCAAGCAATATGCTTAGTTCTCTTGCACTCCAACATTCGGTTTCGTTAACCTTGCAAACGGCCTCTTCAAAGTTTTTGAAAAGAGCTTGAATATCTTCTTTTTTCATCTTTTTTTGTTTTAGGTATATATAAATTTTTCTTCACAAAGATACATATTCCTTCCATATTTTTAAAGTAGAACTTATTGAAATTCAATTATTTGCAGTTATTTATAGATGTTATATGATTTCTTATTTATGGTTATATTTCGTAGGATTTATTTCTATTTTCTAACCGGTCGCAAATTGAAACATAAAATTTTGAGAGAATCTATGACATAAAGAGGCAATTATGTTACAACAGAGAAGATGAAGATTCTTCCGCAATGGATTATTCCCACCCTTCCGTATTGGCGTTTGCAGGAACATAGTAATCTTTTATGCCAAAATTGATATTTGCCTTGTGCGCCTGGCTGAGTTGGTATTTCCGCAGAATGCGATAGGTTTTGCCGTCTTTTACAAAATATGCGCCCGTCTGGTGGAATCGGAACGGCACATTCTTCTCAATGCACTGGCGACGAATGTCAAGAATCCAGTCGTAGTGACACGGACGGGCGTTCACGCCTGATTCCCCTCCTACGGAAACTTCCTCTATCGTTTCGTCAAGATATGGCAGCAAGTTGATTTGCTCAAGCAAAGGTGCAACCGCAAGAATCTTATGTTTTATGGGTGCTTTCAAAAATATCGGCAGACGATAATCCGCCATTGCCTGATTTTCTATAGTACAGCCAATCAGCACGTTGGGATATCCGCCGCCCCAATCAGGAGGAATGCATTCGGCAAAGCGGTCAATGCGTTTGGTGAAGAAGAAAAACATGCAATCCGAACGTTCCTTTATCATTCTCCAACATTCTGGTCGCCATTCGTCAGCATCTTTCAGAAAAAAATCCGAAGTAAAACAAGTAAAAACGATTTTCCCCGAAGGAATTTTATAGGTTTTATCGCGTTTGCGCTTGATGGGCAAGTCAAAAGCAGCAGTTTTCCGAGCCACATTGCTGCCAATCTCGCAACCATACATTTCGTCTTGCCTATACACATAGCAATACTTGCATCCCGCACTGATTTTTGTGCATCCGTGCCACGGATTCCAGTCAGCATATATGCTCCACGAATCAGACATGTTTTTCTTACTGTTTGCTAAACAAATGTAGCACTATTTGAAATTTGTTCTCCTGCAAATTATTTATTTTTTCATTTTCGTATTTTTGTCAAAATTTTTACAATGAAACCGATAAATATGAAACAACCCCGCGCCCTTATGGTGCTGTTCTTCACCGAAATGTGGGAACGGTTCAGTTACTACGGCATGCGTGCGTTGTTGGTGCTTTACTTAATTCAGCAGTTATTCAACAATCTCGAAACTTCCAAAACCATTGCCTACGGCATTTTCGCCGCCTACGGTTCGTTGGTCTATGCGTCACCGTTTATTGGCGGACTGATAGCCGACAAATTTCTCGGACATCGCAAGGCGGTGATTTGGGGTGCAATTATGATGGCAATCGGCCATTTTTTGATGGCTATTGAAAATGAAATGTTTCTATATCTCGCTCTTTCGTTTTTGATTGTCGGCAATGGATTTTTCAAACCCAATATGCCAATAATTTTGAGCGGTCTCTACGAAGAAAACGACCCTCGCCGCGATGGCGGTTTCACCATTTACTATATGAGCGTGAACCTCGGGGCATTCTTCTCTCCTATTCTCTGTGGAATTGTAGGCGAAACCTACGGTTGGCACTATGGGTTCACCATTGCGGGAATTGGAATGGTAGCAGGTTTGTTCATCTTCTTAAAATTCGGTCATATCATTGATTATCACGAAAATATCAATGCCGAAACGGGAGAAAAAACTTTGGAATATCGCCCTCTTGGCGGTGTGCCTGACAAAGATTCTCTTGCACAAAAATTCTTTGGTTTGTCGAAAGAAGTATGGATTTATGCATTGTGCGTGTTGAGTACGTTTGGTATTGCAATGCTTGTAAAGCATTATGAAATAATGAGTTACGTGATACTCCCGCTTTCGTTAGCAATTCTCGGATTCATATTTGTGATAGCATTGCGTAGCTCCAAAGTTGAACGCGACCGATTGTTTGTCATTCTTATCTTGCTGTTATTCATTACTTTATTCTGGACATTCTTTGAGCAAGCCGGCTCGTCACTCACGTTGTACGCAAGCGAAAATGTGAACAGAAACTTCTTCGGAAGCGTCATTCCAGCGTCGTTGTTCCAGTCGGTAAATCCAATGTTCATCTTGATTTTCGCCTCGCCGCTTTCAATCTTATGGATGCAACTTGCACAGCGAAAAAAAGAGCCGTCAACACCAATAAAATTTGCAATGGGTATTTTACTGCTCAGCATAGGATTTTTGTTGTTGGGCTTGGCTCCGCGTTTCCTTTCGTTTGAAACAATTGCCGAAAACGACACATTGCTCAAAATAGCAGCCGTGCCAGCCATTTTCTTGGTTTTGAGTTATATGTTCCAAACGTTGGGAGAATTGTGCTTGTCGCCAATAGGTCTTTCGATGGTTTCGCGCTTGGCACCGCCTAAAATCGTGGGAATGGTGATTGGAGCGTGGTATTTGTCGTCGTCATTGGCATTTCAGGTTGGCGGCTGGATTGCAAATCTCACCACTGACGAAAGCAGCTACGAAATCGCCGACAATTCGGAAAATTCTAAAACTATAGACGAATCAACAGTATCGTACACCGCCATACTTGCAAGCGAAAACTCGCAACAAGCGTTGCAGACTGCATTAGATAAGAATTACATTTCGGAAGAAACATTGCAGAAAATCTCCGACGAAGAAAAAGTCTCGGTGGTAAATTTGCTCCGTTATACCAACGTGTTTGTAAACGTCGGACTTGCCGCATTGGTAGCAAGCATTCTGCTATTCCTACTTTCGCCAATGATTCACAGAATGATGCATGAAGGATAAGTTTGCTAATCCAAATTAAAACTGTACCTTTGACACACTAATTTAAAAGAATGGCAGAATATTCATTCCCGCAGATAATTACGGACGACATAAAGAAATTCGACAAGATGTTTGAACCGAATCTTTTGTCGAAGACGAATTTGCTGAATGTTGTCACGAAATATGTGTTCGGCAACAAGGGCAAACAAATCCGTCCTGCGCTTACGTTTCTTTCGGCACGGCTGTTTGGCGATGTGACGGAATCCACGTTTTCTGCCGCGTATATGGTGGAATTACTCCATAATGCCACGTTGATTCACGATGATGTTGTTGACGATTCGGAAACGCGTCGTAACTTATTGTCGGTCAAAGCAAAATGGAAAAATAAAGTTGCAGTGCTTGCCGGCGATTATTATTTGGCAAAAGGACTGCTCTACGCGATTGAAAAAAATGAGATTAAGGCGTTGGAAATCATGTCGCAAGGCGTGAAAAAAATGAGCGAGGGCGAATTGATGCAGATTGAGCATGCAAAATCTCTTGAAAATTCCGAAAACACATATTATGAGATAATCAAGTCGAAAACGGCGGCTTTGTTCGTGGTTTCAATGGTTACGGGCGCATATTCCAGCAAAAAGGCGAGCGATGAAGACATCCAACGTATTGAACGCATTGCCGAATTGCTGGGCTTGGCATTCCAAATCCGCGACGACGTTCTTGACTATTCCCTCACGTCGGTTCTTGGCAAAAAAACGTTGAACGACTTGCAGGAAAAGAAGCAGACGTTGCCATTGTTATATGCCATTTCAAAACTTTCGTTTGTGGAACGTGAAAAAATCTTGTTCAAATTGGAACATCACGGCAACAAGCAGGAGAAATTGGAAGAATTGGCGGATTTTGTCCGTGAAAAAGGTGGAATTGAATACGCCACGCAACGGCAAATCGGTTTTTGCGAGGAAGCCAAACGGCAATGTTTTCTGTTCCCCGAAAGCGAAGCGCGCACGGCGTTGATTGGTTTGATTGACTTTATTGCGTTGACGGAACAATAAAATGTCAATATTTTTGATTTTCTTTGCAGTATGATTATTCAAACTCGGAACATACAAAAATCGTTTGGCAACCTTCAGGTTCTGAAAGGCATTGACTTCGATGCGGAAAGTGGCGAGGTCGTTTCCATTGTGGGCAAGAGCGGTGCGGGAAAAACAACGTTTTTGCAGATAATGGGCACGTTGCTAAATGCCGACGAAGGAGAGTTGAAAATCCTCGACACCGACATCCGCAGTTTGAAGGAAAAAGAATTGGCGAAATTCCGTAATGAGCATATTGGTTTTGTGTTTCAATTTCATCAATTGTTGCCGGAATTTACTGCGTTGGAAAACGTGTGCATTCCTGCTATGTTGCAAGGCAAAAGCCTGAAACAGAGCGAAGTGCACGCAAAGGAACTGTTGGATTTTCTCAATCTTTCGGAACGGATGACGCACAAGCCTTCGGAGCTTTCGGGAGGCGAGCAGCAACGTGTTGCCGTGGCTCGGGCTATTATGAACAATCCTGCCGTGGTGTTTGCCGACGAACCTTCGGGAAATTTGGATTCGCACAATAAAAATGAATTACATCAGTTAATACTTCGGTTGCGCGACACGTTCAACCAAACGTTCGTTATCGTGACGCACGACGACAATCTGGCGGCAATTTCCGACAGGGTAATACGGATGGAAGACGGAAAAATTACTGAAAATGGCAAAGAAAAATAGTATGGAACAGAAAAAGCGCCATGCGAAATTTCGCAGAAAATACAATTTGTCGATTGTTGATGAAAACAACTTCGCCACAATTTTCTCGTTCCGACTTTCCATAATGAACGTGTTCACCGTTCTTTCCGCATTGGCTATCATACTCATATTCATTGTATATCTGGTGATTGCATACACGCCGTTAAAGGAATACATCATACCTAATTATCCCGTGATGGAGGAACGTGAAAAACTTGAACATAACGCTGAATTGGTTGACTCTTTGGAATATCAGATGAAACTCTACACCCAAAAGATGCAGATTCTCCACACAATTCTTAATGGAGAAGACCCTTCGGGCTACGACAAACTTGATTCCATTGAAGTGCTGCCTACCGAAAATTATGCGAATCTCAATTTTGACTTGTCGCCTGCTGATTCCATGCTTCGAATGGAAATTCAGGAGCACGAGGCGCTGAATGTTAATTTCCAAACTCCAAAATCGGGCTTGCGCATTGAAAACTTGTTCTTCTATCCACCTGTGTATGGCGTTGTTTCGAGCGATTTCAGCAATGGACATTTTGGCACCGATGTGGTTGCCGCTGAAAACAGTATTATCCATGCCGTGCTCGATGGCACTGTGATACTTGACTCGTGGACGGTGGAAACGGGCTATACCATTATGATTCAACATAGTAACGATTTTATATCTGTATATAAACACAATGCGAAACTTCTGAAAAAAACGGGCGATAGGGTTATTGCCGGCGAAGGCATCGCGCTTCTCGGCAACACGGGCAATCTCACCCTCGGTCCTCATTTGCACTTTGAATTGTGGCACGAAGGGAAACCTGTAAATTCGGAGAATTACATTGTGTATTAACAACATACCGTCGATGAAACGAATTGCTCTTTTAGGTTCCACAGGCTCCATAGGAACGCAGGCGTTGGATGTGATTTCACGCCATCCTGATGAATTTTCCGTTGAGGTTCTCACTGCACACAACAATGCGGATTTGCTGATTGAACAGGCAATCAAATTCAACCCAAATGTGGTTGTTATTTCCAATCCCGACAAATACGAATACGTTTCGAAAGCGTTGGAACCGCACATGATAAAGGTTTTCACAGGAACTGAGTCGTTGAACGATGTGGTTGAGATGGAGTCGGTCGATATGGTTCTCGGCGCATTGGTCGGCTACGCAGGTTTGGCTCCCGTAATCAATGCCATAAAACACGATAAAATCATTGCGTTGGCAAACAAGGAAGTGCTTGTGGTTGCCGGACAATTGGTCAACAAATTACTAAAAGAACATCCGAAATCGGGCATTGTTCCCGTTGATTCGGAACATTCAGCCATATTCCAATGTTTACACGGAGAATTGCAATGTGGCAACAAACCCGAAAAAATCTTGCTTACCGCTTCAGGCGGACCGTTTAGAAAATTCACCCGCGAGCAACTTGAAACTGTTACCAAAGCACAAGCTCTGAAACACCCTAATTGGAGCATGGGCGCAAAAGTAACCATAGACTCCGCTTCGCTGATGAATAAAGGCTTGGAAGTGATTGAAGCAAAATGGTTGTTCAACGTTGCTCCAAAAGATATTGAGGTGTTGGTTCATCCACAGTCAATCGTTCACTCCGCCGTACAATTTGAAGACGGTTCAATAAAAGCACAGCTCGGAATGCCCGATATGCGGATACCGATTCAATACGCATTCAGTTATCCTGAACGATTGAAAGCCGATTTTCCAAGAGTCAACTTGTTTGAATACAAGGATTTAACCTTTGAGGAACCAAATCGAAAATTGTTCCGAAATCTTGACATTGCACTTTCGTCTATCGAAAAAGGCGGCAATATGCCGTGCATAATGAACGCAGCCAACGAAGTTGCCGTAGCGGCATTTCTGAAGGATGAAATATCCTTCTTCGGTATGTCCGACTTGATTGAAAAAACTATGCAACATATTTCGTTCATTGCCGAACCAACATTGGAAGACTACGTTGCAACACACGAAGAATCAATGAGATACGCGAAAACACTGATATAATATCATTTAGCCCTCTCTATAGTTTATTCTTAATAAATTGAACAACATTATGTAAATGTTGCATTATAGTTCTTTATTCCCCTATTTTTTAATTTACAACAAATATGTGTATTTTATATTGAATAGGAAATCTCTTTTTTGTAATTAATAATGAATGACGGGCTTCTATTTACCTGATTTTTCGTTCAACAACCATCATTTTTCAGTTATCCATAAAATTTTTGCTCATTTCTTTTTGCTGAAATCAAAAAAATTGTAATTTTGTGGTAACGTACAAATTAAAATAAATATAAATAAAAGATTGTATGGCTGAAAATATTGGAAAAATAGTTCAAATCGTTGGCCCTGTGGTTGATGTTAGTTTTGAACAAGAAGGCAGCTCTCTCCCAAGTATTAATGATGCACTTGAAATTACAAGACCTGATGGTCAAGTAGTTGTGTTGGAATGCCAACAACACATTGGAGAAAACACTGTTCGTACTATTGCAATGGATTCCACCGACGGTATGTCGCGCGGAATGGACGTGGTTGCTAAAGGTGCGCAAATCACAATGCCTGTGGGCGACAAAGTTCGTGGACGTTTGTTCAACGTGACTGGTGACGCAATTGATGGTATTGGTGTAGTTTCAAAAGAAGGCGGTTATCAAATTCACGCGAACCCACCTGAATATGAGAAACTTTCAACGAGTACCGAAGTGCTTTACACAGGTATCAAGGTTATCGACTTGATTGAGCCATACTCAAAAGGTGGTAAAATTGGTTTGTTCGGTGGTGCTGGTGTAGGTAAAACCGTGCTTATCCAAGAGTTGATCAACAACATCGCGAAGGCGCACAACGGTTTGTCGGTGTTCGCTGGTGTGGGTGAACGTACTCGTGAAGGTAACGACTTGCTTCGTGAAATGATTGAAGCAGGCATTGTAAAATATGGTGACGAATTCAAAGAAAGTCTTGAAAAAGGCGGTTGGGATATTGACAAGATCGACAAGGAAGGTTTGAAAGATTCTTCATTGGCGATGGTGTTCGGACAGATGAACGAACCACCTGGGGCACGTTCACGTGTGGCTTTGTCAGGTTTGACTATCGCTGAAAACTTCCGTGACGGTGACGAAAAATCTGGCGGTCGTGATATCTTGTTGTTCATCGACAACATCTTCCGCTTCACACAGGCAGGTTCCGAAGTTTCGGCTTTGCTTGGTCGTATGCCATCAGCCGTGGGTTACCAACCTACATTGGCAACGGAAATGGGTCTTTTGCAAGAACGTATTACGTCAACAAAACGTGGTTCAATCACTTCGGTACAAGCAATCTATGTGCCTGCCGATGACTTGACTGACCCTGCTCCAGCAACGACATTCGCTCACTTGGACGCAACCACGGTGTTGAGCCGTAAGATTGTTGAGTTGGGTATCTACCCTGCTGTTGATCCATTGGAATCTACTTCACGTATTCTTACGCCTGAAATCGTGGGCGACGCTCACTACAATACGGCACAAAGAGTTATCAATATTCTTCAGAAAAACAAGGAATTGCAGGATATCATCGCAATTCTTGGTATGGACGAACTTTCGGAAGAAGACAAGTTGGTGGTTCACCGCGCTCGTCGTGTACAACGTTTCTTGTCGCAACCATTCCACGTTGCAGAACAGTTTACAGGTATGCAGGGTAAATTGGTTTCGATAGAAGACACTATCAAGGGTTTCAACATGATTATTGACGGTGAAGTTGACCAATATCCTGAAGCAGCATTCAACCTTGTTGGTACAATCGAGGAAGCTATTGCGAAAGGTGAAGAAATGTTGAAGAATTCTAAATAATTGTAACTATGACAATTGATATAATTACACCGACAGATAAATTGTTCACTGGCACAGCCAAAAGAATCAACCTGCCTGGAAGCAAAGGTTCCTTCGAAATTCTCGAAAACCACGCTCCCATTGTTTCAACACTTGCCGCAGGAAATGTGGTGATAATTGATGAACAAAATCAAGAGCAGACATTTGCAATTACTGGCGGTGTGGTGGAACAAGTGCAAAACAAAGTAATTGTATTGGTTGAATAGCGCACTTGTTAATTCGCACACACAAAGAGCTGTCAAATTAATTGGCAGCTCTTTTTTTATTTCATCATTTTTTGTTGCGCTGAATTCGGACGATATTGCTGTAACGTTGATTACACCCCGAAATTAGATACAAACATAACCATCTCTTTGTCAGATATATACAAAATTGGGCTTAATGGTCAAAATTTGCTAATGGAACACAATACAAGAAATTAACGGCTTCCACAAAATCGTAGTTTTCCCAGGATTTAATTGGAAGGAAACACACTTGCTCTTATATCATAATCGCAAAATATTGCCATATTTTGTGGTTGTAATCGCAAAATATCACTATATTTTGTGGTTTGGTTTTAAAAATTATTTATTTTTGTATTTAAAACATACAAAATAATATGATTACAAGAGACATACTATCTTCTATCCAACAAGATTACTCAAAAGGGAAAATCATTGTAATACTTGGTCCTCGTCAAATAGGGAAAACAACTTTGCTTGAACAACTTGCAGAAAACGAGCAAAATATATTTAGACTCAACTGCGATGACTACGACGATGCACAACAATTATCTCATAGAACAACTACTGAATTACGTCAATTGGTTGATTCCCATCCCTTTGTTTTTATTGATGAGGCTCAACGGGTTGAGAACATAGGTTTAACATTAAAAATGCTTGCAGACCTCAAATTGAATACACAAATAGTTGTTACTGGCTCATCATCGTTGGAACTTGCAAATAAGGTAAACGAGCCAGCAACAGGACGGTTATACAATTATACGCTTTATCCACTATCCACGCACGAAATGATTCTTCACACCGATGAACGTACAGAAAAAAGGCTACTATCACAACGGTTGATTTACGGAATGTATCCAGAAGTGGTAACCAACCCTTCGGATGCCAAACGAATATTGATGTTAATATCCAATAGTTATTTATATAAGGATATTCTTGGATATCAAGGAATTAAAAGACCTGAACTATTGCAAAAATTGGTTCGCGCGTTGGCATTACAGATTGGCAGTGAGGTGTCGTACAACGAATTAAGCAACTTGCTTGGTGCCGACAGGGGAACAATAGAATCATATATCCGCCTGCTAGAACAATGTTATGTAATATTTCGTTTAGATTCGTTCAGCCGAAATATGCGTAACGAAATAAAAAAAGGACACAAGATATATTTCTTCGACAATGGCGTGAGAAATGCCCTCATCAATAACTTTTCCCCCCTTGATTTACGAACTGACACAGGAGCTTTATGGGAAAACTTTATGGTTGTTGAACGACTAAAACGCAATGCCCGTACAAACACATTTGCTCAATTGTATTTTTGGCGTACTGTTGGACAACAGGAAATTGATTTGATAGAGGAAATTGACGGTACACTCAATGCTTTTGAATTTAAATGGAATGAAAAGAAAAAAGCAAAATTGCCACAAGCATTCACAAACAATTATGCAAACGTCAACTTTTCATGCATAACCCCGGCAAATTATCTTGAATTTGTACTGTAAAGTTTTCTTAAATCATTCGAACAAAGATTGATTATCTTCGAGCAATCTGCCATTATTAACTCCTACTTCTTCAAAATCGAAACCACCTTTACTGTGCCATCAACAAACTGAATTCGAACAGAATACACACCCAATGCAAGTTCAGCAATAGAAATTTCAGCACTTGTTTGTGCTACATTGTACCGTTTTAGTGTTCCAGACAAATCAACAATCTCTACCACCGAAATTTCATTCTCTGCTGTAATTCGTACAAAATCCGAACATGGATTTGGATACACAACTAACTGACAGTCAATCTGTTCAATTGCTGTTTCAAGAACTTGGGATTCTTTGTAATTTATATACATTGACAGTAATGAATTCGCATTCATGTCAACAGTGGTTTGACTAACCGAGATGCTTCGACGAACAGTGTTTGCAGTTTTCAACGCACGCTCCAATCGTTCACGTCTATATGCAGAATATTGTCCTACCTCCGAACCAGCTTCAGTTGTTGCCAAAATTTCAGTCGCCAATGCAATATATTCATCTATGGCAGCATAGTCGAGCCCTGTTTCCACCGAGTATTCAAAATCTGTAATCGCCTGTTGCAGAGTATTCATTGCGTCGTCAAGCTCAAGCTGTAGAAGTTTTTCAGCGGAGAAAATCTCGTTTGCTGTTGCAATGGCTGCATCGAGCGCATCTTTCGCTTCCTGCGGATAATTGCCTTTTTCGGTACCAACCACCGCATTTTCACTCTTAGCTGTAGCTGTTTTAATCAAACGACCAAACGTAGCCTTATTACCATACGCTGCCAACTGCAACTCTGCAATGGCATTTGTCAAATGAGAATTTGCAGTATCAATTTCCGCACGACTTGCCGATGGATTCAAATCAACATCGGCGGCAACGTCGATAGCATCAGCAAACGCATCAATTGCCGTTTGAAGATATTTTTCCTCTGTTGCTTTTGAATAAATTGCATTTGCTTGAGCCAATGTATTTTCCAACACAGAACGATTAACTTCCGAAGCGGAAAATTCCCGTCCGAGAAGCGTTACCTCATCAATACCGAAAGAGCCGCTACTGCCTATTCTGCTCCATTGGAAACCTGTTACTTCTGTAACATAACCGCTTGATACAAAGTCAGATGCGATATCTTCCCATTTCAAAGTGATTAAAGTCCAATCCTCATGTGCCGTTATTCTATACGTTTGATACGAGTAGTTCGCGTTTTTCTTTGTGATAGTTTTCGCCTCCAAATTACAAGCGTCGCCTTTATGATAGAATGAAATTCCCGTAGAGCCGGAACAATCCAAAGGATTTTCACCATCAAGAATGTTGAAGCCTACGCCAGCATACGACTGAATTTTCTCATACGTGAACTGAACGCCTGTTTCAGTTGAATTTGCTCCTTCGGGAAGCATTTTGTACGACTGCGACGACCCTTTTCCACCATCGGAATATGAGTACCATCGACCACCCAATAACGTAGAGTCGCTATGCTCACAATCGGCAAAAATTGTCTGTCCACCAACAACATACATTTTATTCGCAATTGGCAATTTTATTACTTTGCTAAGTTTTCCACCTTTAACACTTTCAATAGAAGCGCCGCTGTATGACAACGCAAGCAACGATGTTGGTGTAATATCCAATTCATTGAATCCCAATTCAATAGTCGTCCCCGAAACGGAAATTGATGAAATTGCATCAGTGCGTTCCACTCCGTCAACAAACAATGAAAATCCCGAAAAATCTTCTGTTGCTTCTGACATTTCTTTTGTGCAATTCACCACAATAGAAGTTCCATCGGTCGATGCCGATGAAATCACTGGGTCAACAACAACCAATCCAGCCCCACCTTCCAAGTCATAGAAATTTGCCGCATTTCCCGAAGTTACAAGCGCATACAGCATTTGTAATGTGGGTGAATAATATGGTGATTCAGTGTAATTTACCAATTTATCGTGATATATGTCAAGGTTGCCTTGTTGGTCTGCATTGACCATCAATGCACACGCATAACCACCAACAAACGCCGAATTGTTTCCCATTCCTCCATACACAAGGTCTGTGTAACCATCGGAATCCAAGTTGCTATAGTAACCTGCATGTTTGGGGTCGCTCAAAAGGTCGTTCGCCGCCATCATATCTATAGTGTTCTGCATCATCGACTTACTACTTTCCGAACCATACCAAAGGTAATCCCACGCAACTCGCCACGGCGTACGACAAGCATCCCATCCATAGTCCATCGAAGTAGTATCGTAAGGGCTTCTGTCGCAAGGCGTTCCATCCCAATTGCTCCAGTTTGGCCACAAGCCATTTCGTTGTGCCAGAGTCAAATAAATATGAGAATCATCATAAACTGTTTTCCAATCATGTGTGGTTGAAAATTCCAGTTGCGTCTGCGCCTGGGCAAACACCCCTATCGACGCAAGGGTGAAATAACACGGATTCGCCACACTGGTCCAGCTATCGCCCGGATTTATCAAAATGCGTTCCTCACCTTTAATGTAATGGGAACCAACTTCTTTTTTATATATGGCATCAAGCAATTTTTCTGCCTCTTCGGCATACACATAATTGTCGGAACTCCCCCACTGTTTTGCCGCCAGACAAAGCGCAAGAGCCACATCAAGGTCGGCATCGGTGGCGCCATTATATGAGTTTACTGACTCGAAACCTTCTATTTTCCAGTTCATTACGCCATTTCCGTTGCTCCAACGTTTATAGTATGCATACAATTTATCGAACCGTTCCTGACATAAATCGTTGGTTTCGCTTGTCATATACACGTATATCAACATTCCGTAGCCAATTCCTTCGGAAACAGTGAATTTCTCATCATCGAAACGAATTCGACCATATCGTCCGTCGGCGCTTTCGCGGTACATTGTTTTGTCCCACGACACGAATTTCGACTGAATTTTCGCATTATTTGGCTGCGAAGCCGTTATACCATACGGATAAGCGTAATTCGCCTCATTCATCGGGAATGGAAAGTGTTGACCAAACACGAACGCACTTAATGCGATTCCAAATGCGGTCAAAATTGATTTCTTATTCATTTTCATTCTGTTAAATTATTTCTTAATACAATGAATTGTTGATTGTGTTCCGTTTGTGAATAGTATTTGAATCGTATAGTATCCGTTTGCAAGATTAGATACAGGAATCTGTATAGTTGTCTGATTTTCAACTTGGTGTTCCATTTTTGAACCAGAAATTCCTACAATTTTCACCAAACTGATTTCGCTACCTGCTTCAATATTCAGAACATTTGTGCATGGATTCGGAAATACCGACACAGAGCATACTGTTTCGTCGATAGCCGTTGTAGTGACCTTGGATTTTTTATAATTCTCGTATGCGTTTTTCAAATTTCCTGCCACTAAATCAACCATTGTTTGACTAGCAGTTTCTTTTTCATATTGAACGTTTGCTGAACGAAGAGTTGACTCCAACGACGAACGTTTTTTCGCATCATACTGTCCGTAAGACGTACCTGCTTCGGTAGTTGCAAGGATATCGGTTGCCAAGTCGATGTATTTTTTCAGCTCAGTTTTGTCGGCACGCGAAATTTCTGAATTTCTGAATTTCTGGATTGCCGTGTTCAACGTTGTGCTTGCTTCGGAAACCTCCATTTCGGTTGCCGATGCCGATTCATACACTACATTTGCCGCCGCTATTGCAGCCACAAGTTCGTCCATTGCCGACTGCGGAAATTGTCCGTTTTCGTTGCCAACCACCGAATTTTCTTTCAACATAGTAGCAGTTGTAATTGATTTCCGCAAGATTGATTTGTCAACAACCTTGATTTCCTGCGATTTGAATGTTTTTGTTGCTTCCTGCAATGCCGATGTGGCATTGTCTATCTGCGTTTGCGTTGCCGACGGATTGTCGTACACGATAGCAGCCGATTCTATAGCAGCTCTATAATTGCTGATTGCCGTTGCTGGATACGATTCCTCGGCAGCCGAACCATATAATGTGTTGGAAGAAACAATTACCGATTCCAACTCACTTTTAGCTGTGGTATTCGAACCGCCACCGTTGTCCATCAGCATTACCTCGTCAATCCAAACTTCTCCACTTTGACCCGTTGAACCTTTCATCTGCCATTGCATACCAAGGACTTTGGTCGCATCAAATGAAATTTGATTGCCCCAATTAGATTCTTGCTGTAAATCAGACCATTTCACCTCAACAGGTGTCCAATCAGAATGTTGCTGAACATCAACAGAATGGTAATTATCTTGTGTATTTGGAATTTTTACTTGGAATGAAATCGCACTACCTTTATGATAGAATTTCACGCCCGTTGCGTTAGAGCAGTTATAGGTTTGTGTATCGTCGGAAAGAAGACTGAAACCAAATCCCACAAATGGGTCGTACTGATAACTTCCTTTATTCAGTGAAAAGCTGATTTTCACCGCTTTGCCAGATTGACCGCCATCAACAATCAAATCAGAACTTTCCTTTGGCGAGATTGTTGACTGCGCACTTTGACTATTGTCGTCGTATGTGTACCACGAGCCACCGAGCGAACAAACATTCGTTTCGCAATCAGCCAAAATTGTTCCCGTTGAAATCGTATTTTTCACACTCATACGCACCATTTCGCCCAATGCAATATTGTCCTCATTCACTATGGTAATTCCATTATACGAAATCGAAATCAAATCGTTCTCCTCAATAGAAACTCCATCATTCAACGTAAGTATAATTTCCTTATCCGACACGCTGATGTTTGTGAACGCATTTGACTGCTTGTTTCCATTCACATACAACGAGAAATCGCTGTAATTGTTGGAAGATTGTAACTTCTTCGAAGTATTCAGCACAATTGCAGAACCGTCGGTATTTGCCGAAACCACAGCAGGTTTTGAGTTTGCGGCACCAGCATCGCAGTCGAAGAAGTTTGCAGCATTTCCCGACAAGGTAAGCATATACAACACTTGAAGCGTTTGCGCATAGTATGCCTGCCCCGTTGTACTACAGTTTTGTTTGTAGTATGTGTCAAGATTAACTTGGCGTGATTCATCGGTCATAAAGGCACAGCCAACACTACCTGTCCAAGCCACGTTTCCTGCACTATATGAATGATTTGAACGGATTTTTATGTCCGAATAGCTGTCACTTGTAAGTCCCGTAAAAAATCCCACCGAACCTGGAGAATTTTGCCAGCCTTTTGTATCAAGCAGTTCTATCGTTTTTGCCATCATGTTCTTACTGCTTTCATTTCCGAACCAAACATAATCCCAAGCCACACGCCACGGCACACGGCAAGCATCCCAACCAAAATCGTAATCCTCATCGCTTGAACGTCTTACAGGATTGTAATTCCAATCCGACCAGTTTGGCCACACGCCGCCACGTTGCGTTTTTTCAAGATATGTATGGCTATCTTTATATACTGTCGTCCAATTTTTCGTGTTTACAAAACCCAACTTTTCCTGAGCCTGCACAAACGCACCAACCGAAGCTACCGTAAAATAGCACGGATTTCCGATGTTGTCCCACGAATCACCTGGTTTAAACAACCGCAGACCATTTTTATTAAATGTTTCCCGATTGTAAATGGCATTCAACAAACGTTCTGCCTCGTCGGCATACACGTATTTCGACGAACTCTCCCACTGTTTTGCTGCCAAACACAAGGCAAGCGCAACATCAAGGTCAGCATCTGTCGCACCATTGTAGCCGTTATCACCAACTTTCTCAAAACCAGTGATTTTCCAGTTCATAAGCCCGTTGTTATTTGACCAAGTTTTGTAATACGCATACAATTTGTCGAAATGGTCTTGACATTGCGTGTTGGTGGCATTTGCCATATATACGTAAATCAACATTCCGTAAGCAATACCCTCGCTCACAGTGCTTGTACCGTCATCGTATTTGATTCTGGCTTGCGTTTTCGCTGAATTCTCGGTGTACATAGCCTTTTCCCACGCCAAAAATTTCGACTGAATAGTTGAATTTGAAGGATTTGTAGCTGAAATTCCGTACGGATAACTATAACCTTGTTCGTTCATAGGAAATGGATAATTTTGTCCAAATCCAACAAATGCAAGCAGAACGCCTGCGGCAATCAGAAAATGTCGTTTCATATTTTAATTTTTTTGTATGACAATATATATCGGAAAAACCCTACTCTAAAAATTCTTCGTTGGTATATTTTCCAAAATTTTTTTCGCAAATTCGTCTAAATGAGGGTCTCTTGCTCCCATTACGATAATTGCATCGTTTGGTTGGCAAAGTTCTTTGATTCGTTTCAAAGAAAAATCTTTGTCTTTCACATATTCCGCTTTTTTGCCGTTTGCTATCATCGCGTCACTCACAATTGTTGACGAAATATTTCGGTCAACTGTGCCGCCAGCATAATAAATGTCGGCAATTAAGAAAATGTCGTTCTCGCGAAGTGCATCGCCAACCATTGTAGTTAACTCGTTGTGCATGAATCGCATAGGCCCGAATCCATGTGGCTGGAACCACGCAATTACCCGTGGGGCAATGTGCTGACAGGCTTTTATGACAGCGGCAATCTCGGCAGGATTGTGTGCAAAGTCGTCAATCACGTAGCAGTTGTCTTTCGTTTTCCCTACCAACTGTGCACGACGATAAATGCCACGGAATGTTTCCAATGCCTTGGTGCTTTCTTCTAAAGAAATGCCTAAAGCATTTGTTGAAGCAATGGCAGCCAACGCATTCTCCATATTGTGTTTACCTATTGCAGGAATTATACAAGGGACGCCATTTACCTTGAACGAAATTGAGAATCCTTCTTGCCTGAAATCTGTTCCTCGAATTGCCGCCGATTCCACTGTTCCAAAATTGTAGTTGTTCGTTTGTGACAACTTTTTTGTAAGTGGATAATCTTGATTTGCAATGAAATAAGACTTGGTATTATCACGAAAAGTTGAAAAAAGCTGTTCCAACTCGTTGAATTCCTTATGGTCACGGTCGATATTAAGCAATAATGAAATTTCAGGTTTGTAATTTACAATTGAACCATCGGATTCATCGGACTCAATCACCAATAAATCGCTTTTGCCAACCCACGCATTGCCTGGCAAACCTTTCTCTTGCAAGACGCTCAAGCCCGCACCAGTGATAAGCGACGGCGATTTTCCGCACTGTTCCAAAATATGGAAAATCATCGCGGTTGTCGTTGATTTTCCCGACGTTCCACCTACGGCGATTGTCCGCACGCTATTGGATATTTCAGCCAGAAGTTGCGAACGTTTCATTATAGGAATATTCAGCTGCAACGCCTTTTGATATTCAACATTTGTTTCTTCTATTGCCGTGGAAACCACCACAACGTCAACATCGGGCGTAATTCCTCGTCCATCTTGGAAATAGCAGTGCATTCCCAACGCTTCGAATTGCGATTCCGAAAGAATTTTCTGCTCCTGACCAAACAGACGGTCAGAGCCAGAAACTTTTTTGCCGATGCCGTTAAGATATTGCGCAATGGCACTCATGCCCGTGCCTGCAATGCCAACGAAGAAAAAATGTGAATACGAATCTAACATTGTAATACCTTTATGTAAAACATTAAATCAATAGTATTAAAACACTGAAAATAAATTTTTTATATAGAAAACTTTTTGTCTAATCTCTTATGGGTGAATTTTGATTTTCCCGAAACATAATCGGCTACGATTTGTCCGTTTCCTTTCAGTTTCCATTTATAAATCGTCAATCCTTCCAATCCAACTGGTCCGCGAGCATGCAGTTTGTTGGTGCTGATGCCAACTTCTGCTCCCAGTCCGTAACGGAATCCGTCGGCAAAACGGGTGCTGCAATTCCAGAATACATCAGCGGAATCAACAAGATTCAAGAACTTTTCAGCAGCTTGCTCATTCTTTGTGATGATGGCTTCGGTGTGACGACTGCTATAGGTATTGATGTGCTCAATAGCTTCGTCCAACGAACTTACAATTTTAATTGAAACCTTATAATCTAACCATTCTGATTTCCAATCGATTGCAGGTTCGCACGAAATGATTTTTTGCGTTTTTTCACAACCATAAATTTCCACATTGCGTTTTACCAATTCATCTGCAAGTTTTGGTAAAAGTGATTGCGCTATGTCATTATGAATCAATATAGTTTCAGTAGCGTTGCAAACCGATACATATTGCGTTTTTGCATCAACGGCAACTTTTATCGCCATATCAATGTCGGCATCTTTATCAATATATGTGTGACAAATTCCGTCGGCGTGACCCATCACGGCAATGTTGGAATTGTTCATTATATACTGTACGAACGCATTGGAACCACGAGGAATTATCAAGTCAATGTAATTGTCGAGCTTCAACATTTCGTTCACGTTTTCACGCGTTTCCAAAAGTTGAATCCAACCAGAAGGCACGCCAGCTTTCTCGCTTGCTTCACGAATGACTTTCGCCAAAATTCTGTTTGTTTCCAACGCCTCGCGACCACCTTTCATCAACGTGGCGTTTCCGCTTTTCAAACAAAGTGAAGAAATTTGCACCAACGCATCGGGACGAGATTCAAAAATGACGCCGATGACACCGATTGGACAGCTAACCTTGTATAATTCCAAATCTTTGTCGAGTTCCGTAGCGGCAAGCGTTTCGCCGATTGGGTCGGGCAAGCCGATAAGACTTTGTATGCCAGCAACCACATCGTTGATTTTCCCTTCGTCGAATTTCAAGCGTTTCAACAAAGGGGCGGCAAGGTTTTCACCCTCGCTTCTCTCCAAATCCTTTTGATTTGCCGCAATAATCTCGTTTTTATGTTCTACAAGTGCTTTGGCAACCGCGTCCAAAGCAGCGTTTTTCTTTTCTGTTGAAAGAGCGGCAAGCGCGATAGACGCTTTCTTCGCCGCCATTGCTAAATCTATTGTTTGCATAATTCTAAATATATGTGCAATAATAAAAATTTCTGCGGAATTTAGCAACGGCAGATTGCCTTTCTGAATTTCTTTGACATTGTTTCTATCCTTTTTCATTTATTCTTAAATGTAGGTTTCTATTCTCAATATTTTATAAAGAATGCCATTGTCTAAAGAAGAAAATGTCCTCTTTAAAAGAAATTTTATATTTTTGATATCCTTATTTTATGTTTCAACATTATTATGAATAAATCTTTCAAAATTGGCATTCTTGGGGCTGGCTGGATTGCCGGCAAAATGGCTGGAACAGTTGCCGCAATGGACGGCTACGAAATTTCGGCTGTGGCATCGCGGTCTATTGAAAAAGCTCGCGTCTTTGCCGACAAATGGCACATTCAAAACGCATACGGTTCTTACGAGGAGTTGGTTTCCGACAACAACATAGATTTGATTTACGTGGCAACACCGCATTCACACCACTTTCAGCACGCGAAACTTGCCGTTGAGCACGGAAAACACTGTCTTGTGGAAAAAGCATTTACAGCAAACGCACGCGAAGCGGAGCAATTGTTGGCTTTTGCCGAGAAAAACGGCGTGTTTGTCACTGAAGCAATTTGGACACGCTATATGCCTCTGTCACATAAGATTAAAGAACTTATTGACGGTGGCGCAATTGGAGAACCTCGTCTGCTTTCGGCTTCGCTGTGTTATCCGTTGGAAGACAAAGAACGAATACTCAGTCCTGCATTGTGTGGTGGTGCATTGCTCGACGTGGGAGTGTATGTATTGAATTTTGCCCGAATGTGTTTTGGTAATGATGTGGTTAAAACTGTGAGTAACTGTCAGTTAGGCGTGACGGGAGTGGATATGCAGGAAAGTATTTCATTAAGTTATGCCGACGGGAAAATGGCGAATTTGCAGGCTGGCGCACGCTGTCTCAACGACCGTCAGGGTATAATCAGCGGCACCGAAGGCTACATACGGGTTGACAATGTGAATTGTCCCGAAGTGGTTGATGTTTACCGCAACTACGCACTTGTGGAAACGTACAGAAAACCGTCCGATATGATTTCGGGCTACGAATATCAAGTACAAGAAAGTCGCCGCTGCATTGAGGCAGGTTTGCTTGAATCGCCAATGATGCCACACGCCGAAACAATTTCCGTAATGCGGCAGATGGATTCGCTTCGCAAAGAATGGGGAGTGGTATTTTCACATATCCAAGACAGGTAGTCTTATCAACGCGAAAAAACAGAAAATGAAACAAAAAAAACGCCTTCCCCACAATTGCGAAGAAGGCGTAAAGACAATCTATTGGAAATCTTACTTCATATACATTGCCCGTATAAAATCGGTGCAATCCTCGAATGTGGCAAAGGTGTCGGATTCTGGAATCATACCTGGAATTATTCCCAACTTGCGCATCATTTTCATTGGTTGAGGCTGGATAATTGTCATCAACACTCGTTTGCCCGATTTCTGCAAATCGCTGATAGCAGTTTCCATAGCATACAAACCCGATTGGTCCATAAACGAAACGCGTTTCATACGGATAATCACCGTTTCTGCTGATTCGGGAACAGCGTGCATCACTTCGTTGAATCTGGTTATTGAGCCGAAAAACACAGGTCCATCAAGACGTTGGATATAGACTTTATTCCGAACTTCTTCAGGGAATCCTTTTTCATCGGACCACGGAGCATGTGGATTGAATTCCTGCAAATTCTCCATTACGTACGAATTTTCCACATAGTCGCTCGTGCGTTTCATAAACAACACGCACGCTATCACCATGCCAATACCTACCGCTGTGAGCAAATCAACGAAAACAGTTGTAAGTAGCACTATTACAAGCACAAACGCATCGGATTTTGGTATGCGGAACAAATCTTTCGAACCTCTGAAGTCGATAATTCCCAAACCAACAGAAATCAGAATACCCGCCAATACTGACAGAGGAACATATTTTACAATAAAACCTAAACCAAGCAAAATCGACAACAAAAACAGCGAATGTACCATTCCCGAAATCTGCGAACGACCTCCACTTTTTACATTAACCACTGTTCGCATTGTTGCGCCAGCACCGCCAATGCCACAGAACATCGCAGCCACAGCGTTTCCGATACCTTGTCCCATCAATTCTTTGTTGCTGTCGTGTTTTGTCTTCGTAATATTGTCAGCAACAACCGAAGTCAACAATGTGTCGATTGAACCAAGTCCAGCAAGCGTCAAACCTGGGATTACCGATGATTTCAGCACAAGTCCCCAATCCACGGCAGACAAATCTATGCCGTCTTTCAAGAAAAATGGTTGTGGAAAACCTGAAGGAATTTCACCGATAGTCAGCGCCACAGGGAAATCATTCAAAAACATTGACACAATTGTCATCACAACCAATGCAACTAATGTTGCTGGTATCTTTTTGGTAATCAATGGGAAAAGATAAATAATGGCGATGGAACCAAGTCCCAACAGCAATGCTTCAACTGAAATTCCGTGGGAAATTCGTTCCGGAAATTCCATAATCATATCAACCACCAACACAGGCGATTTCAAGCCAATCAATGGGTAAATCTGCTGCAAAATGATAATCACGCCGATACCGCTCATAAACCCCGAAAGCACTGGATACGGAATATATCGGATGTATTTTCCTATTTTACAAATGCCAAACAAAATTTGGAACAAGCCGCAGAACAATCCTGCAAACGACATCGACAACAAAATAGTAGGAAGTGCATCGTGGAACGTTGCGCCAGCAGCTTGCTGTGTAGCCCAAATTCCAGAGATGAGCGAAGCGGTGATAACTGTCATCGGACCTGTTGGACCGCTAATTTGCGAATGGCAACCGCCAAACAACGCCGCAAAAAAACCAAGCATCGTGGCACCAACCAAACCAGCTAATGCACCTACTGCACTCGCATTAGGGTCGTTTACCCCTCCAAATGCCTGAATACCAAACGCTAACGCCAACGGCAACGCAACAATACCTGCAGTGATTCCTCCAAATACATCACCTTTTAGATTACTTGTAGATATAAATCCCATTTTTTATTTATTTTGATTGTTCATATAAAACCCTATCGGGACTGCATTATAGGCACATTTACGAGCCGTTTTCCCCGAAAAGGCGTGCAAAACTACATAAATTTCCGATTTTGCAAAGTTTTACCTATATAAATTGATTCTCAAATAACTATATTTGCGTGAAATTTTTTTGTAGATGAATCACATTCGTAATTTTTGTATCATTGCGCATATCGACCACGGCAAAAGCACGCTGGCAGACAGACTGTTGGAGTTCACAAACACGATTTCCGCCCGCGACGCGCAAGACCAAATCTTGGACGATATGGACCTTGAACGGGAGCGCGGCATCACAATCAAAAGCCACGCTATCCAAATGGACTACACCTACAATGGTCAGAAATATGTGCTGAACCTTATCGACACTCCGGGACACGTTGATTTTTCATACGAGGTTTCGCGTTCCATCGCCGCCTGCGAAGGAGCGCTTTTAATTGTCGATGCAACGCAAGGCATTCAGGCTCAGACAATTTCGAACCTATATCTCGCTCTTGAAAATGATTTGGAAATAATTCCTGTCCTGAACAAAATGGACCTTCCGAGCGCAATGCCCGAGGAGGTGAAAGACCAGATTGTGGAACTGATTGGCTGTAAACGGGAGGAAATCCTTGAAGCAAGCGGAAAAACAGGACTTGGCGTTGAAAAAATCCTACAAGCAATTGTTGAAAAAGTTCCTGCGCCCAAAGGTGACCCTGAAGCGCCACTTCAAGCGTTGATTTTCGACTCGGTGTTCAACCCGTTCCGTGGAATTATTGCATATTATAAGATTTTAAATGGAGAAATCCACTCCAACGATTTGGTGAAATTCATCAACACTAAAAAAGAATACGAAGCTCTTGAAATTGGTGTGCTCCGCCTTGATATGGAACCACGCGACGTGGTGAGAACGGGTGATGTGGGCTATATCATTTCGGGTATAAAAACAGCTCGCGAAGTCCGTGTGGGCGATACGATCACGCACCGCGACAGACCTTGTGAAAAAGCGATTGACGGTTTCGAAGAAGTAAAACCAATGGTGTTTGCGGGCATCTATCCTATTGATACTGAAGATTATGAACCGCTTCGCGCATCGATGGAAAAATTGCAACTCAACGATGCTTCGCTTACCTATCAGCCAGAGTCATCGGCGGCGCTCGGCTTTGGTTTCCGTTGTGGTTTTTTGGGCTTGCTTCACATGGAAATTATTCAGGAACGTCTTGACCGTGAGTTCAATATGAGCGTAATCACAACCACGCCAAACGTTTCGTATTATTGTTTCACGAAAAAAGGACAGAAAATCGTGGTGAACAACCCTGCCGACTTGCCTGACCCAAGTTCCATCGACTATATTGAAGAACCATACATAGCAGCGCAAATCATCACCAATGCGGAGTTTATCGGTCCAATTATGAAATTGTGCATCGACAAACGTGGCATTCTAAAAAATCAAACATACCTGACGGGAAACCGTGTGGAAATCAACTTTGAGATGCCGCTTGGCGAAATCGTGTTTGATTTTTACGACAAACTGAAAAGTATTTCAAAAGGGTATGCTTCGTTCGACTACCACATCATTGGATTCAGGGAATCGAAGTTGGCGAAACTTGACATTCTACTCAATGGCGACGGCGTTGACGCGCTTTCCGCATTGATTCATCAAACGAACGCCTACACGTTTGGGAAACGCATCTGCGAAAAGCTGAAGGAACTGATTCCTCGCCAGCAATTCGACGTGGCAATCCAAGCGGCTATCGGGACAAAAGTTATTGCCCGCGAAACGGTGAAAGCCGTTCGAAAGGATGTGACGGCAAAATGTTACGGTGGCGATATTTCCCGTAAACGAAAACTTCTCGAAAAGCAGAAAGAAGGTAAAAAACGTATGAAACAAATTGGTAGCGTGGAAATTCCGCAAAAAGCGTTCCTTGCTGTCCTAAAACTTAACGATTAATTATGAAAGAAACCATCATAGAGATTCTCAACAAAATGCCCATTCCGGGCTCTTCGGAATCGTTAGTGCAATGCGTGCAGTTAGTAACGGAAAACAATAATAATGTTACCATAAAACTTGCCTTGCCGCAAAAATACGATAAATACGAACGGGCAATCATTTCGTCGGTTCAGGAAGCTGTGAAACGCAATATTCCGACTGTTGGCACAGTCGATGTGCAAATCGAAATCATTAAAGCAAATGACTTGGCTGGCGAAGGTGGCATTTCAAAAGTTAAGAAAGTGTTCGCAGTTGCTTCGGGCAAAGGTGGTGTAGGGAAATCAACCGTGAGCGCAAATCTTGCGATTGCTTTGGCAAAACAAGGCTACAAAGTTGGTTTGCTCGATGCCGATATTTTTGGACCGTCAATTCCAAAAATGTTCGCAGTAGAAAACGCACAACCACAAGCGCGTAAGGACGGCGATAAAGAATGGATTATTCCAATTGAGCAATATGGCATAAAATTACTGTCAATCGGTTTCTTTGTGAATCCGCAGGATGCCCTTGCGTGGCGCGGCCCAATGGCAGGAAACGTATTGAAACAATTCATTGAAGATTCCGACTGGGGCGAATTGGATGTGTTGGTAATTGATATGCCTCCCGGCACAAGCGATATTCAACTCACACTTTGTCAAATCATCAACATTACAGGCGCAATCATGGTGGGAACTCCGCAAGATGTGGCGGTAATCGACGTGATGAAAGCAATAGATTTCTTCCAAAAAGAAAAAATCGAAGTGCCAATACTTGGTTTGATTGAAAATATGGCGTGGTTTACGCCCGAAGAACTGCCAAACAATAAATACTACATATTCGGAAAAGGCGGTGTGGAAGAATTGGCGAAGAAACAGAATCTTCCATTCTTAGGCGCGGTGCCAATCGTTATGGGACTACGTGAAGGCGGCGACAAAGGCATTCCTGCCGCAATGGACGAACAGTCTATCGTTGGCAAACAATTCGCCGAATTTGCGAAAAAAGTTATGGCTCACTAAACGGGAAAACGTACAAATATGAAAACAATTGTAATTATTCCAGCACGATACGGTTCTTCACGATTTCCGGGAAAACCATTGGCGCAAATCCAAGGTAAACCGATGATTCAGCACGTTTACGAACATGCCTCGAAAGCATTTCCCGACGTGTGGGTGGCAACCGACGACTCCCGTATTGAGGAGCAAGTGAAACAATTCGGCGGGAATGTAGTGATGACTTCCAACACTTGTCCGAGCGGCACCGACCGACTTGCACAAGCAATCCAATCAATTCCAAACGGTGATTCTTTCGATGTGGTAATCAACGTGCAAGGCGATGAACCGTTTATTCAAGCGGAACAAATCCACACATTGGCGCAAGTTTTTGAAAATCAGCAATCAACGCAAATCGCAACCTTGGTGAAAAAAGTAACCGATCCAAGCGATTTACTCAATTCCAACAAACCAAAAGTGGTCCGTGCTCTCGATGGACGGGCAATTTATTTCAGTCGTTCGCCAATTCCATTTTTCAGAGGCGAAGAACCAGAATCGTGGACTGCAAAGCACACCTACTATAAACATATCGGCATTTACGCCTACAAACGTACCGTGTTGCTTGAAATCACAAAATTGCCACAATCCCCGCTAGAAAAAGCGGAAAGTTTGGAGCAACTTCGTTGGCTTGAAAACAATTACATTATCAACACGGCAGTGACCGAGTACGAAAATCTCTGCGTTGATACGCCCGAAGATTTGCAGAAAATTTTGGAATCGTTATAGGAAATCCTCTTTGTAGTCGGTTTTCGATTCTTGTGTTTTGGGAGGCAAAACTCGGAAATTCTTGTTTTGTTTTTGACGTTTTTCCCAACGTTCACGGGCAAACTGCTGTAAATCGCTCACCTCGTCGTTTTCGTCAATGATTTCCAAACCTAAAATGGTTTCGATTATGTCTTCCAAGGTCAAAATACCTTGGAAACAACCGTATTCGTCAATCATCACAGCAATCTGTCCTTTGTTCTTC
>Ga0310786_10002743_pt1 | contig 26470 bp, 8 predicted proteins | sample AusTroGonzalo_MG_FD_203881 | JGI IMG/M metagenome (GOLD analysis project Ga0310786, IMG submission 203881) | Bovine rumen microbial communities from tropical cattle in Woodstock, Queensland, Australia - Gonzalo_03 (v2) (version 2) | ecosystem: Host-associated > Mammals > Digestive system >...
GGTGGAGGTAATAGACGAAGGGATTGTAGAGCGGCACGAAGTCGGAGTTGATCACGTCCCAGATATCCTTTCCCCGCACCTCCTTCTGCATGGCCAGCATGTTACACAGCGAATTTACCAGACGGTCGTTCACCGTCTGCCACTCTCCACACGTCCGCCACTCGTCGAGCGGTGTCTTACCCGTGGGATACTTCATGCCGAGGGCCTCAAACTCGTCACAGTCCGGCACCCGGAACTCCGGTTTGTCGGTAATCACATTGTGCCTGAGCAGGATCACCCCGTTGAGGAATTCCGTGATGTCCTGCTTCGAGGCATGCGTCTCCCGCCAATTAGGCTTGTGCTCCTTTTCGCCGTTCTTAGCGGTCTTCTTTATCTTTTCCATTTTTACCATGCCGCAAAGATAAGCAAAAAAAAGGACACACGCAAGTTTTCGCGCCACAAATTTGCGGCGCGAAGCAACATTGCAAACGGAGCGTTTACACCCTACTCATCAAAGAGGTCGCGAACACGCACCTCAAGCGCATCCGCGACCTCATGTAGCCAGCTCACAGTCATGTCACGCCGACCATTTATCCAATTATTCACTGTCTGGCGGCAGACACCAATTTGGTCTGCCAACCATTGATCACTCACGTTTTTTTCATCATCACTCTGCGCATGTTCAACTGCGACTCATAATTTCTCTTTTTCATTGTTATTGTGTTTAAATTGTGAATATAAAATAGCCCCACTGTCGTTCATGGCAGTGAGGCTAAAAATCTATTTTCTGTTATGAACTCACGGAACCAGCCCCCGTGAGCTTGGGAAGTTTTTTGTTGTTGGCTCAACTACTGCCAAGTGGCGCTTGTGGCCTTGCCGTTGTCAGAATCCTTATCATCATCACTGCCACAGGCGGTGAATACTGATGAAATCATTGCGCAGCACGTCACGGCTGCTAAAGTCATAAAAAGTCTTTTCATTTTCATTGATTTAATAAATACTTATTTAGGTCAGATTTGGGGGGTGGAACTTGTTATTCGAACATCTGGTGAATACGTCGTTTTGTTTAGATTGATAGCACAAAGATAAAGTTAATTTTTAAAACTTAAAAGAGAGTCGCCGCTCTTTTAAGTTGTTTTAACAAAAAACGGTGTTTTGGGGAATCCTTCGGTAGCAGCAAAGCCGAGCGATCAAGAATTCGTGTGAGAAACATAAGGAAATTCAGATATTTAGTTAAAAAGTGCTTATTTTCAGCGGAAATAGCAAGAAAAACTTACTTTTCCGCTGATTATAGAATACTTTTTGTTATATTTGAAGCGGAATTTAAACAAATAAGTTCGACGGCAAGCCCTCGCGGAGCGGCATCTATATAAAGAATGGTAGTAAGAACGTGATTGAATAAAGATAAAGAATTATGTTTGTATCAGAAATTTCATTGTGGGGCGCGGCCATAGTGGCGTGCGTTGTGTTAATAGCGGTGGTGGCATTGTCTCTCTCAGACAATAAGATGCTAAATCACATGTGGGTAATATTCGGAGCGACGGTGGCACAGATGGCCATCGTCGTGGCCGTGGTGTGGACGGTCTATCAGACTTTCGCCTGGTGGGCCTATCTGCTCTGGTTCCTGCTGGTACTGGTGTTGTCGATATGCTGGTGTCTGTTTCCGCTGCAGGCCATGTGGCGGAAGATGCTGTGGCCCGTCAGTGCGGCGATGCTCGTAGGCAGCATCATACTGGGAGGCAGTGCGATGCTGATGCTGCCCATCAGTGTCTTCCTGTCGATCTATTCTGTGCTGATGGCCTGTATGACGGCTTCGCTCATGCAGACCATGATGAGCTTCCAGCGCAACCAGCAGAAGCCGGAGACTTTGCGTGAGGACATGTCTCATCAGGTAAGGAATCTGGCTCAGCCATTGGTGATGGTCATACCGATGCTCTATGCCGGTATGCTGCAGGGAGGTGTCTCGGCTCTTGACGGGCTGCTCGTCACGCTACTGCTCATAGCCGCCTCCTTCGTGGCCAATATATTGGCGGGCTTTGTAGCGTTAGGGATGATAAAGAAGAACAAGGTGTAAGTAAAGTAAACTGAGGCGGCGGGTAATATAATGGGGAGTCCATGAAGGCTCCCCATTATAAATGTCACAAAATATCCAGACCCCAGTGATACATTATTTAATCATAACCTTTTGTCCGTTACGAATCACAATGCCCTTAGAAGGCGCGTTGAGCTGTCGGCCGTTGAGGTCGTAGATGCGCACGGTGCCGTTGTGGTCGATGGTGCGCAACTGCGTGATGCCGGTGGTGCCTTCGAGGGTCATGCCGATGGCACGGGCATTGGCCCGGGCACTCTGCAACAGATAGGCGCGATAGGGTAGGATGCGGGCAGCTTTGTGCTCGTCAGTGTCACTCTTCACCGGATGCCACAGACCGTCGTTTTGCAGGGTGTAGGCTCCCATATCAGCAGCGTCGGCATTGCTGATGCCGCTGAGTGTGCCGCGCAGCGTGTAACCCGGTGCGTAGTCTTGCTGGCCGACGGTCGTCGCTCCATTCGCCGGGATGTCGGCGGCTGCTGTATTCAGTGATGCATCGCCGTCGGCCGTCCAGATGAGGTAGGGTTGCAGGGCCTGCAATGTCTCCGTCGTCTCGGTGAAGATCAGCTCGTTGGTGCTGCGGCCTGACAGTCTGTAGGCCTTGGCACCGTCAGGTATCGGCATGCTGTAAGGCAGACAGATGGTGTAAGGCACATCGCTCTTGGCCAGCGTGCGGCTGTTCTCCACCTTATCCGTACTGAAGGCGTAGGGCACACAGTAGTCCTTGCCATCGTTGAGTCTGAAGCCTTGGGCCTTCATACTGATGGAGTCAGAGACTACGATGTTCGTGCCATCGCTCTCACCATAGGTGGAAGGTACATAGACGAGCGTCTGCAGACTGTCGATGCCAAAGCTGGCAAAGCCGCGTTCCTTCATTTCAGCAACGATGTCGGTAGATGTGCACAGCAGCATATCCACGTAACGCAGGTTCGGCGCCTTCGAGAAGAGGCTGTCCTCCACCGCCTCGAGCGTCACGGGCAGCATCACCTTCTCCACCTTCGTCAGCGGCTGGATGTCGGCAGTCTGCAACGATTGGATAGCCGTATAACCGAGGTAGGTAAGGTCGCGGATGTTCGTGTAATCCTTAAACCAGCCACTCACATTATTGACATAGCTGAGGTCATCCATCGTGGCGGCACCATGCGAAGCGAAGGCGCAGAATTCCTCGTCCTCACTGAACGCACCCTTCGAGATGAGGTTCGTGCGCTGGTCTTTCGTAAAGTCGCTGTTGCGGAGGTATTCCTCATACTGGCTCGGGCGTACGTAGAAGGCATCGAATGTCGGATTGTAGTTGTTGGCGATCAAGTTGACGAAGACATTTCCTAAGTGGATATCCATCGGCTCCTTGGTCAGGAGATACATGCGGGTGAGCATGGCATCGTCGTCAAGAGAATTCCAGTCGAAGTCTCTCATATCATCGCCCACAACCAGCACTTCCAGTCCCTCACACTCCTGCAAGGCACGTTCCTTCACGCGGATGCAGCTCTTCGGCAGGATGAGTGTCTTCAGACTATAGGCGCGCAGGAAGGCGTGGTACGGCAGTATGTTTTCGTCAACGGGATAAACCGTTTGATGTTCTTCCATGTATTGGGAACCACTGAGTCTCTTGTAGCCCTGCACACCAACCCATGTACCCGCGATGTCTGCATCATACAGGTCGAGGTACTCCAGGTGGCCTGCATAGTTGCGGCAATGTTCCCACGGACACCAGCCAGCCAAATAGCGCAGCAGATCGAAATCAGCTCCCGAGATGGGGCCAATGACCTTCAGCTTGCGAATGTGGCTGTAATTGCCCCTCAGGCTCTTGGCAACCGAATAAAAGGGCGAACCAATGCCTGCCCAAGAAATTTCCATTTCCATACCCAATGCCTTGGCCAGCGTGTTAGGCTCGGTGACGGTGACGGTGAGGATCTCGTCGTTGCTGTAGACGCTCTGGTCCACGTTGATGTGGTCGGCATACTGTGCCCACTTCTCGCGGTAAAGCTTGCAGAGACGCTTCGGCACCAGGATCTTGAAGTCAGCGGGCAGCGACTCGAAGGCGTCAGCCTCCAGTGTCGGCACGCTGTCGCAGTTGACAGTGATGGATTCCAGGCTTGTGCAACCGCTGAAGGCCGATGCACTAATCTGCTCAATCGACATCGGCAGCGTGATGGCAGTCAGGCTGCTGTTACCGTTAAAGGTGTTCTCCAAAGCCTTCACGTTGCCAAAGTAGGAGAAGTCGTCGAACTTCTTGATATCGGTGTTGCCATTGAAGATGCCTTCGACACTCTCGGCCAACAGGTACTCCGACGGGAAGAAATGCCCCTTGTCGGCCAGTGCCCACAGAATCTGGTCGTCCTCGAACGGAGCAAGAATCTCGTGGGACTGACGTGCCAGCTTGATGTCGCCCATGTAGTTGCCAATCTGTTGCTGTGTGGTATAGACCACGTTGATGGGAGACTCCCAAGGATCATTGAAGAACCATGAGATCCATGCGCCATATTCGGCGAAGCCTTCAGTAAGGAGCACCAGTTCATCGATGCCGTCAAGGTTCTGCAGCAGGTCGGTGTTGTAGTACGTGGTCTTGCGGCCTATGCAGACGCGCTGCAGCGACTTGGCATCCTCGAAGATATTCTCACCGAGCTTCTTGGCCGACTGCGGCAGGATGACGGTCTCGATGGCCTCGCAGTTCTCGAACAGATAGTCGGGAACGAGGTCGTCCTCATCCATGTATTCGTCGCTGCCGTTGCCGTTGTAGCTGTTTTTCTCGTCTTTCTTCAGTTCGGCATTCCACAGGTTCAGGTATTTCAGACGTCCGTCAGTCGGGTCGCTGTCGTAGGCGTCGGCACCTGCCATGTGGCGGATGACGGCGAGGTCCTTACCGTTCAGCGGACCGCTGACGGTCAGCGAGTCGTACTGGGTGTAGGGACCTTGGATGTAGCGCACCTTGTCGTTCTCCTCCACCAGTGTCAGACCGAGTTTGTCGGCTAACTGGCCTGTTTCGGTGACGGTAACAACCTTGTTGATGGCCGGTACACCGTCTACGATATAGTCTTTATACTCGCTCCAGGCAGCCTTGTAGTCGGCAGCCTTGCCTGCGGGCACGTAGATCTTCAGGCCGGCATGCTTGTCGAAGGTGTTGGTGCCGAGCTTGGCAGGCTTGTCACCCAGCACGCGGATGGTGTTCAGCGTCGAGCAGCCGGCGAAGGCCTCGTTGCCGATGGTGGCCACGGCCTGCGGCAGCTCAATCTCCTTCAGCACGGAGCAGCCCTTGAAGGCCTTGTCGCGGATGTCGGCAATGCCGTCTGGCAGCAGGATATTACCCATCTTCGAGCAGCCCTCGAACCACGACTTGCCCACGTAGTCAAGGCCTATGCTCTCGAAGTGCTTGAATTCGCCAAACGAACGGATGTCTTCATGCTGTGCCTGGAACTTGCCGTCGAGCCACGAGAAGCCTGCACCGCCGATGCGGGCCAGGTCGCAGTACTCGCTCCAGTCTGCTTGGTCGACGCCTGTGTTGGCGGGGTCGTAGTAGGACATATCCTTCAGTGCCTTCTGAATAGCCGGGTCGCTGAGGCGGATGAGACAGGGCAGGAAGCGGTCTTTGTACTTGGCCCACGTCGTGTCGGCCTCGAACCATTCCACCTGCTGCGGCATCATCTTCAGACTGGCGGTGGTGCCGTCAAGCACGCCCTTGCCGATCTTGATCTGTTGCGGTGTCATCGGCAGAAGTTTGTTCAAGCCGTCGGTCTTCATATAGACCAGGTCGATGTTCGCCAGGTTCTTACAGTCGGCGAAGCAGGAATCCTTCAGGGTGATGTCGAGCGAGCTGTAGCTGTCACCGATAAACAGGAAGCCATAGAGGTCGGTGAACGACACCGTGCGCAGGTGCGTGTTGCCGTAGAAGGCCTTTGGCACCACGTAGTCCAGCTGGTAGTTGTTATATCTGCCGGGGTCATTGCACAGTTTCACAGCACCCTGGTGACCCTGGATGAATTCATCGTCGGGACCGGTTACAATGGTGTGCTCGATGCGGTGACCGCTGACCTTGTTCTCCTTCTTGATGGAGTTCATGTCGTAAGCATAGGCATAGTTGGCACCATACTCAGCGAACTGGTTGACGGGAGTGGCACTCTTGTAGACAAAGTATTTCTCTAATGGTGCCCACGACGCGTTGTCGAGGAAGTCCTGCTTGCGGGTGGGGTCGATGACGATGTGGAATGTCGCGGGGTCGAGACCGGCGAAGATGCTGTCGCCGGCAAAGACGAAGTTCTCGGGACCCAGGGCACGTGTGCCGCCTTCGTTGTCAACGAGCAGGGTGTTGAACTCCTTCAGGGCGGTACAGCCTACGAAGGCCGAGTCGGGGATGGTGAGGATCATCGGCATCGAGGCGTTACTCGTCTGGCCCGTGTTGGCATAGAAGGTCACCTTCTCCAGTTTCTTCTTGTTCTGGAAGGCCTTCCTGGCGAAGGTCATCGTGCGGTCTGACGTGTCGTTGTCGCCGTCCTTGTCGAAGCCGCCATAGATCTTGGCCTCCTTCAGGTTGTCGTCCACCTCTTTAATATAAGTATGATAGACGATATTCTTGGTCGGGGTGGTGATGATGTAGCTGCCGCCCACGGCGCTCACCTCATGGATGTTCGAGAGGATGTTCTCGCGCATACCCTTCTGCAGGGCATCGCCGTTGTACGAGCCGCTGCCGCCCCAGCACATAGAGGATACCAAGCTGGCAGTCGTGGTGGCAGAAGTTGCTGCGGGTATTGTCATAAGGCTCAACTTCACCGCACGTGAGGCAATGTAGGCCTTTGCGGCATCTAATGCTTCTCGTGCCAAGGAAGTCTGGTTGCTTGCACGGGTAGTTATATAACTGAATAATCTAGTCAAAACTTTCTGGTAACTCCTAAGTGTTTCCGTAGCCGTTACATTGTTCAGAGCCGTAAGGGCATCCGTTGCAGCTTGTCCTGTTAGCACATCGCCTCCCTGTGTAAACAAGCCCATCCCGGTAAGAAGCTCATTATAGCCATAGTTCCACATACCATATACCTCATTCCATGCAGATTGCCACCACGGTGATTTCGACAATGTGGTCAATTCTGTGAAGATCGAGTTGTCAAATTGTACCGCAAATTGTTCACCCATGGTTGAAATTCTTTGGGAGAACTGGCTGATGACATTGGATTTGGCGACATTAAGGTTCAATTCATTTGCTGACGCTACATTGACGTTTTTCACCAGTTGCTCACCCACCGTTCCTGCGTTCAATGCAGAGGAGGCCGTTGTGGCCACGATAATCGCCACTTCGATAGCGATGCGATGATAGGTCCAGAACCACGAGACATCCTGGCTCACCACCTGCGAGTTCTGCAGAATGCCGCCCGGGCTGGTCAGATAGCCGTAGGTCAGACCGTTCTCAGTGTACTCCTTCTTGCTGCTTGTCGAAATGAAGTCAACAGGCTCTAAGTACTCCTGATAAGGTTCCCAGTTGGGGTCGCTCATAAACTCTTGCATGCGCTCGGTAGATACGAGCACCTTGAATTGAGGATTGATACCCGCGGCGGCTTCTTCAATCTGTTCCTTGGTTACATCGGAATCTTCTACATCAGGCCATCCAAAGATGTTGTCGCCCGGGATGACATCCTTTGGACCGAGGGTCTCCCAGTGGTCCGGGCCTTCCTCCACGTAATAGAACATACGCAGTTCCTTCAGGTTCTTACAGCCGGCGAAGGCACCGTTCTGGATGACCATCTTCAGGTCGCTGTGCGAATTGTCGCCGTTGCCGTTGGTCTGGTAGAACTCGATATACTTCACGTGCGTGTTGCCCTTGATGGCGTTGCGACCCAGGGCCAGCGTCTTGTAGTTGTAGTTCGAGCCCATGTCGTTGTAGATGCGCATCACGCCGTCGGCCTTGTCAATATCGTCATTGTCGACACCCACCACGTAGGTATAGTAGACGGTGGCATTGTCGTTGGTCTGCAGCAGGTCGGCGGCATTGAACTCCTTGTAGTCGGCATTCCAGATGCGCAGGTGGTTGTCCAGCATCTTGTCCTTCTCTTCACTGGTCAGCGCCTTGGTCTCCTCGGCGTTACGGTAATAGTGGTATTTCACACCGTTTACCGTCTCGTCGCTCACCGTGGCATCGTAGATGATGAAGCGGTTGCGGTAGTCCTTCCACGTGTCGCTGGTCAGGAAGTTCTGGTACTCCGAGCGGTGGCAGCTGACCTTAGCCTTCGGCGAACCGTCGAACACATTGTCGCCGATGCTGAACACCTGCGTGGGCTTCAGCGCCTGCCAATGGTTGTCACCCTTGAAGGTGTACTGCATCATCTTGATCTCCTCTAGGTTCGGACAGTCCTTGAAGGCCTCTTCGCCAATCATGAAGTCGAAGCCGAGCAGCGCGTTGTAAAGGTTGTAGAAGGCACCGTCGGTATCCTGGAAGTAGAGGCTCTTCAGCTTCGTGCTGCCCGCAAAGGCGCGTGGCGCGATGATGCCTAAACGTGAGTGTTTACGCAAGGGGCTTACGAGGTCGTTTTCAATGATGACACCGCTGCTGGGGAAGTCTGCCTGTTTGTAATCGACGATGGCAGTGATATGCGAGGCTTCGCCGTCGCCGTCGTAGATCACAAGGTCATCATCACTGTGGAACAACCAGCCCTTGGCCTTGCGCAGCTCGTCGCTCACGTAGAAATGGTAGTCTTTCTTCGAGAGGTAGCGGTATTTCACGCCCTCACGCCACTCTATTTGCGAGGCCTCCGGAATATTGTCAGTAGCGATCGTGAGATTGACCGGTTCGTTGACATCCAGCAACTGGTGGATGCCGTTCATGCGGAAACAGTCACTGATGAACACACCAGGATAGTTGGGTGTTGCCCAGTGGTTGAACTTTGTACCCTCGGGCATGGTCAGCTTGATATGGTCGCCACTCTTCCAGTATGGCATGCCGCCGAAATACCCAAAGGGCTCCTCCACCATCTCGTAGGTACAGCCTTCGGGAACGGTAATCTTGTTGAATCCGCAGACACCCTGTGCCGTCCCGAAGTAGCGGGTACAGAAGCAGTCTTCGAAGGTGGCCTTGACGCCATTGGCCAGGCGCACATAGGTGGCGCTGTTCGAAGCAGTTCCTGCATCAAGACCGTACGGGTCAAACATGCAGTTCCTGAACGTGACGCTGACGTCACTCCAGCCCACCATACCACCCCAGTGGGTTCCACTGCCCCTGAAACGGCCATTGAAGATACACTTCTCGAATGTCGGGGCTATAGTGACACCGCTCATCACTTGGCCAATGAGGCCGCCGGTGGCCACGCTTCCCTTATGGTTAATGCAGAAATCGATATCGGAGCGACAGTTGTAGAGTGTAGTACCCTGCTTGTCGCCCTCGCCCCTGATACAGAGGGCGATGCTACCGTTGTAGGGGTTGGTGGTCCAGATAGACCCTGTGACAGTCAGATTGCGCAAGGTGGCGCCATTGAGGCTGCCAAAGGGCGCACAAGCCTCGTCGGTAAAGGCGTTTTCGTCACCTTTGGTGTAGGTCAGCTTGTGGGCGTAGCCGTCAAACGTGCCGCAGAACGGCATACCCTCTGAGCCGACCTGATAGCCGTTGGCGTCGACATCGTCAGGCATGGCGAAATACAGACCTTTGCAGTTATTGCGTGCTCGCACGTAGATGGCCAGGCCAATCCATTCGGTACTCTTCTGGATAAGGTATGGATCATCGCTTGTGCCCGAACCTTCCCACTCGAATGATAGATTAACATTTCTCGGCAGGAGGAAGGCTTCTTCACCTGCCAATATCACTTTCTCTTCTTCGAGATCGGCCGTAAAGATATCAGAGGCCGCCACATCGCTGTTATTGGTCTTATAGCTATTGGTGAACACGCCGGACTTTTTCATGGTGATGCCAATGGAGCTCTCTGCGAGGCTGCCGGTAACATCGATGCTTGCGCCTTCATTCAGATAGACGTTCTGGGGCAGACCGTTGCACAGATTGCCAGTAACGGTGACCTTGCCCTGCATTTTGAGAGTTTCGTAGGTGTAGATACCGCCGGCGTGGTCCTCGCTACGGTTGCCGGTAATGGTGACACCGTTGATGATCAACTGGGGGATGAAGTTCTCACGGAAACCGTTCCATATAGCACCTCCGTTCATTTTGGCGGTATTATCGGTTATGGTGCAGTTGTTGAGCTCCAGATAACCGTAGTTGCAGATACCGCCGCCACCTTTCACCTTGGCCTCGTTGCCCGTGATGGTGACGTTCGTGAGTGTCGCTTTGGCACCATTGTAATTGAAGATGCCGCCGCCACCTTCGGGAGCCATTTTGTCGTTGCTCTTGTTATTGGTGATGGCACCGCCTATCATCGTGAGCGTACTGCCAGTTCTATTCACGATACCACCGCCACGGTCGTCGCCTGTGTTGCCCGTGATGGTGACATTCGTCAGGTTCACAGTACCTCCTTCGTTGTTAATACCACCGCTGTCGCCGCCCCAGCCGCCTTTCACGGTACCGTTGCTGAGGTTGAACGTCGAGCCCTTACGCGCAGTAAAGACCTGACCGCCACCTTCGCCGCGTTTCGTAAGCCTACGATCCAGCGTGTGACCATCAAGGTCGATGGTCACCGTCTTATTTTGAGCGATTTCAAGCGTTTTATTACTGAGATTGAGGTCAGCCTTGAGCTTGATGTTCGCACCATCGGTCTGCATTGCCGACCGCAATTCGCTCTCGGTTTCAACAGTGACGATATTCGCGTTCTGCGACCATGTCGATGTTGTTGCACAAAGGAGTGCTGCTAATGCTGTAAAGAACTTAATTTTTTTCATAATTGTATCTATATTTTATTTCATTCTTACAAAGAAGTCCTTGGGACCTGTGGTATAGAGGTTACCGAAATTCTCATTATTATATATACCTACATGCGAACCGAGCGTATGCTGGGCACAGTAGAGGTAGAGGTCGCGGTAGGTGCCATCAGGTTTCTCCGTAACGTGACCGATGAGATTGCGGCTGAAACGGTCGCACATCCATACGCCGAGTTCGTTGCTCCACGAGTCGGCGAACGACTGTTCGTAGGGGCCTGCCGCGCAGATGGCCAGCACACCCGGGATGCCCTCCAAGGCTTCGCCCATATTGGCGGAGTAACAGGGTTCCAGACAGACGAGCATCTGACGGAACTGGTTGTTGGCGGCCATCGTGCGGAGGGTTTCTGCCAACAGGTTGTCTGTCATGCAGCGACCGGATGACAAGTTGCGCCACGCCATCTCATTGATGCCGTTGATGGCCCTGCTGCGGCCGTGACCGCTCCAGAAGAGGAGGATATTCTGACCGGCATCAGCGGGCAGCACGACGGGTGTGCGGTCGGTCTTGTTGCCGAGCAGGATGTTGCAGATGTCCTGCGGCGTGAGGTCGGCATTCAGATAGTCGATCACAGCCCCCTCGCGTAGGTTCTTGCCGTTGGGATCGGTGCGCACGGCCCCCTTGTCGGTCGTATTTTCCGGGGCATTGGCGCAGTCGTCGGCGGTAATCAGTATGATATGGTCGTCGCTGTAGCCGTTGGCCTTCAGCATCTGATAGATACTCAGCACGTCGGCTTCATGGCGGTAGTTCTCCCAGCCGTTGCTGCCCTGCACGAGCACGGCGTATTGGCTGGTCAGGTTGGGGTAGGTGATGGTGGTGATGCTCTGGCTGTATTTGGAATCGAATCTACTCTCGGCATCCTTCATCAGATAGTTCCACGATGCCAGCGTTTTCGATGTCTGGGCGTTTCCCTCAGTGCTGTAATAGCTCTGGTGATACAAGTGACCATCAGAAATGATCCAGTTGACATAAGTGGTGTTGAGTGCGGCAGTATAGCACTCGCTGTCAAACTGTACAGGTCCCGAAGCGCCCTTGAAGCCAAGCAGTTCTCCCCGCTCGAGTGCAGCGAGGTAAAGCTCCATGCCCGTCTCGTTCCAGGCGTGTCCGGAAAGCAGGTTTTTGGTGGTGCAGATTTTTACGACGGCATCGTTGAATTGGGTGTTGGGTGTTGGGTGTTGGGTGTTGGGGTGATGCTCCATGTAGCTGGCGGCGAAGGCGGCCAACAGCAGGGCGTCGTAGAATTTACACTCAGCGAAGGTCGGCTTGGTATCGAAGCGCGCTTCGTAGCTCATCTCGAAACCCGTCATCGGGTCGGCGTAAGGTGAGAAACCCTGATAGCCGCTGGTGAGCGCGATGCAGCGTGGTCCGAGGGCTGCAATGGCCTCGTCGGTGAGATTAGAACAGGCGTAATACACTGGTGCCCAGAGGACACGTAGTGACGAGCCGTCGCGTTGATCTTCAGCGGGATCGTCGGGATCGAGACCCCAGAACTCACTGCGCATACGGGCTATCTGATAAATCTGCCCGATATTCCGGGCTACCACAAACTGCGGCATTTCCAGGGAAAACCAAGGCATACTACCTAAATACTGGCGCATTCCCAGGTAGAGTGCCGCGTCGTTTTCATATTGCTCGCACAGACGGAGGTTGAAGCCCAGCTCAGCGGTCAAAAACGGCGCCCACTCAACAAATGTCTGGCCGTAGTTGTCAGCTGGTGCAAAAAGGACTCCATCGGAATCGCCTTCAAACATCGTGCCGCCCTGCATACTCAGTCTGTTGGCATAGAGACTCACCAGAATCTCGGAAAGCGAGATGTCGGTCTCGGTAAGCGACCATAGGAAGGGCTGCTGACCGTCGCCACTGCTGGTGATGGCGAAGCGGCGGATGACTGTCTCACTGGTGGCAGTGGGCAGGATCAGCGGTTTGTGCGTCTGCTGGCAGAAAGGTGCCAGCTGCTCTACATTGTCGCTGTTGAAGGGACCTATCACGGCCATCACGTCGTCGCGGTTGGCCAGGCGTTGGCCTAATGCCTTCAGGTCGTTGCCGTATTCATCGTACCACTCCAGCTTCATGTTGATACAGAGTGTATCTTGCAGTTGGGCATTGTGCAGGTTCTTCAGCATCCACTCGGCAGTGCGCTCCAGACGGACCTTCATGATCGGGTCGTTAAGCGGCGCTACCACAGCCACCGTCTTCTCCACCCATCGGCGCGAATCCTTATAGATAATCTTGTCATCCTCCGTCTTACAAGAAGTGAATAGTGAACAGTGAAGAGTGAATAGTACTGCGTAGAGCCACATCTTACTTCCCATATCGTTCCCCCTCCTTTCTGATTGCTACTTGACGCAGGCTGTCCATGTTCAGGCCGTTGTCCCATAGCCCGCCTTTGATTGAATATGCATAAGTGTAGTTGCCAACAATTACGTCGGTAGCGCCATCGGCCAGCCCCAGTGTCTGGTGCTTGGGCATTGTGCCGTTGAGCCACATGCCGATATAGTCGACCATCACCTTGTCGATACGCTTCAGCGTAGAGAAAATGCAGTAGTCCTTGTCGGCAGTCATATCGCCATCGATGCCCACATATTTATACGATGAAACAATTGATTTTGCGGCCCTGAAGAATGCATGCATGGCTCCACCGCAGACAGGCACCAAGGTCACATTGTTGACGTTTTTTCCAGAGATATAATGCCTCTCCTCATTGAAGATGCGCGTGGCTGTTGAGTCGGCTATTTTGAAACCGCCCACCGGCTCGTCACTCAGATAGCGTACATCAAGAAGGAGTGGACTGGCGGTGTTAAACTGGGACGTGTCATTGAATCCTGCCTGGAATCCGTCGCCCGCCTCCTGCACGGTTTGTGTGTAGGGGTTCGCCATCACCAGCGACACGAGGTCGTTGGCTGCATAGTGAACCATACAGCCGCTCATATACATCGCACCATAGTAATCGATATAGAACGTGGAGCCTTTGCCATCAAGCGGCTTGGTGGTCTCCATGAACAGCAGGTCGGCATAGGGATTGGCCTCTAACCGTTTGTTGTTCGCACGGATGTAAGCATCGTAGACGATACTGGGCGTGACAAAGAGTCGGCGCACAGTATCGTTGAGGTTTTCTATCTGGCTGAACATCGTCTCCAGATAAGCCAGTCCCTGTTCCTGGTTTTCGGGCGCTAACTGCAAGGTGCGCACACCATACTTCTTGGCCGCCGCCTCCACGCCTTTATAAATAAGGTCGTTGTACGAGCGGTCACCCAGACCATCAGGATCATAGATGACTGTGACCAAGGGCGTGGTAAGAGTTTGCTCCTCACCGGGCGTCGGCAGAACGATCGTCTCGCCCTCCTTGGTGCAGGAAGTGAATAGTGAACAGTGAATAGTGAATAGTACTACGCAGAGCCACATCATCCATCTGCCATCAGCCATCTTACCTCTTACATCATTCATCTTACTTCTTACTTCTTTATCTGTTATCACCGGTGGCACCATCGTTTGAGATGCCTGTTCCCTGGGTGCTGTCTTCACCGGCATTGCCACCCCAGGTGATGGTGGTGTCGGTAACGGCGTAGTCGTTGGCAAAGGCGCGGGCCACCTGACAGTTGGCACTGATGGCACCGAGGTACTGTCCGATGCCGTCGGCATAGAACTGTGCATTAAGCGCCCGTGTGCTCTCCGTACCACCCGCCTTCAGCAGCTCACCGTCCTGATCGAGCCAGATGTAGGCCATCTGACCATCAGCGCTGAGGTCGTATTCACCCTCGGCCACGTTGCCCTTCAGTGTGGGCTGGATGTTCATGCCGGCCTTGGCGGGCAGGGGAATGGTGACACTCTTGGTCCATGTGGTCGAGGTCATCTGCTCACTGACCACCTGTCCGTTCTCACCGACGTATCGCACGTTGACGGTAGCCACGTCGAGCAACTGCTGCGAAACGTTAGCCGTGTAGTCTACTTTCACACTGGTCAGAACCTTCTCCGTTGGCGTGGGTGTAGGTGTGGGTTCCGGCTCATCGTCGTCATCACTACCGCCGCAGGCGGTCAGGCTGCCAAGGGCCAGCAGGCCCCCGAGCAGCATACTCATAATTTTCAGATTTTTCATAAGAACCATTTATATTTGACAATTTGACTATTTACAATTTACAATTTATTTGGCAATTTACAATTTATTTACCAATGATCTTTTTACCATTGATGATGTTCACGCCCTTTGTGGGTGCAGAGAGCAGGCGGCCGTTGAGGTCGTAGATGCGCACAGTGCCGTCGTGGTCGATGGTGCGCAGCTGCGTGATACCGGTAGTGCCTTCGAGGGTCATGCCGATGGCACGGGCACCGGCCCTGGCGCTCTGCAGCAGATAGGCGCGATAGGGTAGGATGCGGGCAGCTTGGTGCTCCTCAGTGTCACTCTTCACCGGATGCCACAGACCGTCCTCTTGCAGGGTGTAGGCTCCCATATCGGCAGCGTCGGCATTGCTGATGTTGTAGAGCGTACCGCGCATCGAGTAGCCCGGTGCGTCCTGCTGCTGGCCCACGGTCGTTGCGCCGTTGGCAGGGATGTCAGCGGCAGCTGTATTCAGTGATGCATCGCCGTCAGCCGTCCAAATGAGGTAGGGCTGCAGGGTCCTTAGCGTCTCCTGCGTCTCGGTGAAGATCAGCTCGTTGGTACTGCGTCCTGACAGTCTGTAGGCCTTGGCACCTGCGGGAATCGGCATGCTGTAAGGCAGACAGATGGTGTAAGGCACGGCGCTCTTGGCCAGCGTGCGGCTGTTCTCCACGTTGTCAGCATGGAAGGCGTAAGGCACGCAGTAGTCCTTGCCGTCAACCAGACGGAAGGTCTGGGCGCTCATGCTTGTGGCATCGCCTACTATGATGTTCGTGCCGTCGCTGGCGCCATAGGTGGCGGGCACATAGACCAGTGTCTGCAGACTGTCGATGCCGAGGCTGGTAAAGCCACGGGCCTTCACGTCGGCGATGATGTCGGTCGAGTCGCACATCAGCATATCCACATAACGCAGGTTCGGGTTATGGATGAAGAGGCTGTCCTCAAGGGTCGTGAGCGTCATGGGCAGGATGATCTTCTCCAGGTTCGTCAGCGGCTGTATGTCTGCAGTCCTTAGCGAGTCGATGGCGGTAAAGCCCAGCAGTGTCAGGTCGCGGATGCCAGTGTGATTGTCGAACCAGTCCTTCACAGAACGCACATTAGCAAGGTCATCCTCTGTAGCAGCAGCGTGGGCAGCGAAGGCACAGAACGAGTCATCATCGTCGAATATGCCTTTCGAAATTAAGTTCGTGCGCTGCCAATAAGAACTCGTAAAGTCACTGTTGCTGAGATATTCCTCATAGAGGCTTGGACGTACGTAGAAGGCGTCGAATGTCGGATTGTAGTTGTTGGCGATCAAGTTGACGAAGACATTTCCTAAGTGGATATCCATCGGCTCCTTGGTCAGGAGATACATGCGGGTGAGCATGGCATCGTCGTCAAGAGCATTCCAGTCGAAGTCTCTCATATCATCGCCCACAACCAGCACTTCCAGTCCCTCACACTCCTGCAAGGCACGTTCCTTCACACGGATACAGGTCTTTGGCAGGATGAGCGTCTTCAGACTGTAGGCACGCAGGAAGGCGTGGTACGGCAGTATGTTTTCGTCAACGGAATAAACCGTTGTATGCTCTTCCATGTATTGGGAACCACTGAGTCTCTTGTAGCCACGCACACCAACCCATGTATCCGCGATGTCTGCATCATACAGGTCGATGTACTCCAGGTGGCCTGCGTAGTTGCGGCAATGTGCCCACGGGCACCAGCCGGCCATATAACGCAGCAAGTCGAAATCGGCTCCCGAGATAGGACCGACAACCTTCAGCTTGCGAATGCGGCTGTAGTCGCCCTTCAAACTGCTGGCAGCCGAATAAAAGGGCGAACCAATGCCTGCCCAAGAAATTTCCATATCCAGGCCCAATGCCTTCGCCAGCGTGTTGGGCTCGGTAACGGTGACGGTAAGGATCTCGTCGTTGCTGTAGGCGCTCTGATCCACATTGATGTGGTCGGCATACTGTGCCCATGTCTCGCGGTAGAGCTTGCAGAGACGCTTTGGAACAAGAATCTTAAAGTCAGCGGGCAGCGACTCGAAGGCATCGGCCTCCAATGTCGGCACGCTGTCGCAGCTCACGCTGATGGTTTCCAGACTCGTACAGCCGCTGAAGGCCGAGGCACCGATGTGCTCAATCGACGACGGCAGCGTGATGGTGGTCAGGCTGCTGTTGCCTGCAAAGGTGTTCTCCAAAGCCTTCACGTTGCCAAAGTAAGAGAAGTCGTCGAACTTCTGGATGGCGGTATTGCCGTCGAAGATGCCTTCGACACTCTCAGCCAACAGGTATTCCGATGGGAAGAAATGCCCCTTGTCGGCCAGTGCCCACAGAATCTGGTCGTCCTCGAATGGGGCTAAGATCTCGCGGGCCTGACTTACCAGTTTGATGTCATTCGCATAGTTGCCAATCTGCTTCTGTGTGGTATAGACCAAATTGATGGGAGCCTCCCACGGATCATTGAAGAACCATGAGATCCATGCACTATATTCGGCGAAGCCTTCAGTAAGGAGCACCAGTTCATCGATGCCGTCAAGGTTCTGCAGCAGGTCGGTGTTGTACTCGGTGGTCTTGCGACCGATGCAGACGCGCTGCAGTGCCTGGGCATCTTCGAAGATGTTCTCACCGATCTTCTTGGCCGACTGCGGCAGGATGATGGTCTCGATGGATGCGCAGTTCTCGAACAGGTAGTCGGGCACGAGGTCGTCCTCTGTGATGTAGAATAGCTCGGTGTTGAAGTTGTTGCTTAAGCTGTTACCGTTGTAGCTGTGGTCCTTGTCCTGCTTTATCTGTGCATCCCACAGGTTCAGGTATTTCAGTCGTCCGTCCGTCGGGTCACTGTCGTAGGCGTCGGCACCGGCCATGTGACGGATGACGGAAAGGTCCACTCCGTTCAGCGGGCCGATGACGGTCAGCGAGTCGTACTGGGTGTACGGCCCTTGAATATAGCGTACCCAATACGTCGAAGCCATCGAGGAATCATCTGTAGTTGAGATGGTCCCGAACGCGTTCTGCCACAGCAGCGTCAGACCGAGCTTTTCGGCCAGCTGGCCTGGCTTGGTGACGGTCACCACCTTGTTGATGGCAGGTACGCCGTCGACGATATAGTCTTTATACTCGCTCCAGGCAGCCTTGTAGTCGGCAGCCTTGCCTGCGGGTACATAGATCTTCAGGCCGTTGTGTTTGTCGAATACATTTTCGGCCAGCGTGGCAGGCACATCGCCCAACACGCGGATGGTGTTCAACTTTGAGCAGCCGGCAAAGGCATTCAAGCCGATGGTCGTCAGGCTTTCCGGCAGCTCAATCTCAGTGAGTGCGGAGCAACCCTTGAAAGCCTTCTCGCGGATGTCGGTGATGGTGGCAGGCAACAGGATGTTACCCATATTTGAACAGCCCTCGAACCACGATTTACCTACGTAATCAAGGCCTACGCTCTCGAAGTGCTTAAATTCACCGAACGCGTAGATATTTTCATGCTCTGCCTGGAACTTGCCATCGAGCCACGAGAAGCCTGCACCGGCGATGCGGGCCAGGTCGCAGTAGTCGTTCCATGTGGCATTGTCGGTGCCCGAGTTGGCGGGGTCGTAGTAAGGCATGTCCTCTAATGCTTCCTGGACGCCTGAGTCGGTGAGGCGGATGATACAGGGCATGAAGCGGTCCTTGTAGGCGGCCCACGTCGTGTCGACCTCGAACCATTCCACCTGCTGCGGCATCATCTTCAGACGGGCATTGGTGCCGTCAAGCACGCCCTTGCCTATCTTGATCTGTTGCGGCGTCATCGGCAGGAGCTTGTTGATACCGTCGGTCTTCATATAGACCAGGTCTACGTTTGCCAGGTTCTTACAATTGGCAAAGCAGGAGTCTTTCAGGGTGATGTCGAGCGAACTGTAGCTGTCGCCGAAGAACAGGAAACCGTTCAGGTCTGTGAACGATACGGTGCGCAAGTGCTCGTTGCCGGCGAAAGCCTTCGGTGCTACGTAGTCCAACTGGTAGTTGTTGTAGTTGCCGAGGTCGTTGATCAGCTTCACGGCGCCCTGATGGCCTTGGATAAATTCGTTGTCGGGGCCGGTAACAATGGTGTGCTCTACTTTGTGGCCCTGCACCTCTTCCACCTTCTGGATGGAGTTCATCTCGTAAGCGTAAGCATAGTTGGCACCGTACAATGTGTGCTGGTTTACCGGATTAGCACTCTTGTAGGTGAAGTATTTCTCTAACGGAGCCCACGACTCGTTGTCGAGGAAGTCCTGTTTGCGGTTCACGTCGATAACGATGTGGAACTGCTCAGGATCGAGACCGGCAAAGATGCTGTCGCCGCCTAAGACGAAGTTCTCAGGACCGAGGGCGCGTGTGCCGCCGTCCTTATCATACATCAGGGTGCTGAACTCTTTTAGGTTGCTACAGCCTACGAAGGCAGAGTCGGGAATGGTGAGCAGCATCGGCATAGATGATCTGGTCGACTGGTCTTTGTTGGTATAGAATTCCACCTTCTCCAGTTTTGTTTTGTCGCGGAAGGCCTTCTTGGCGAAGGTCATCGTGCGGTCGGAGGTGAAGGCGTTGCCGTCGTCGTCGAAACCGGCATAGATCTTGGCCTCCTTCAGGTTGTTGTCCACATCTTTAATATAAGTATGATAGACGATGTTCTTCGATGGTGTGGTGATGACGTAGCCGCCACCCACGAGGCCCACCTGATGGATGTTTGAGAGAATGTTGGCTCTCATACCTTTCTGCAGGGCATCACCGTTGTACGAACCGCTGCCACCCCATATCTGCGTGGAGAGGAGTGCTGCAGTCGAGGTGCCGGCAGGAATGGAGTAATTAGTAAGTACAAGATTTATAAGCTGACTGCGGAGGGCCTTTGAAGCGATTTCCAACGAAGAAGTTCGTGAAACTACATCAGCCTTCGCAACATTGACAATTTCTGAGAGATATATTTCCACATGATCTCGAACCTCTGCAAGGAGACGTGGATAGATTCCATTGAGCTGCCCAATGACTTGGGTTCGCGCAGCTCCTCCCACCAGTTGACCTCCTTCAGTGAATACTCCTGTTTTGAGAATCATTTTTCTACTCTCTGAGGTCAGAGATCCCCATACGCCCTGTGCATATGGAGAGTTCAACATTGATTGCATCTCTACGAAGACAGTGTTGTCCAAAGGAGTTAGTTTCCTCACCTGACCACAGAACAGATTATGAATATTCGTATATGTATTCATAAGATTGGTCTTGGCTTCTCCTGCAGTCTGGAGTTGTTGGAATGCTAACGTGAGTTTAGCATCGCTCACCGATGCGCGCCATAAGTCTTGCCCCAGCGTGGCTAATGTAATAGCCACTTCGATGGCGATGCGCGGAGCCGTCCACCACGACACGTCCTGACTCACCACCTGCGAGGTCTGCACGAGGCCACCAGGGTTGGTCATATAACTGTAGGTCAGACCGTTCTCAGTGTAGTCTTTCTTGTCGGTTGTCTGGAAGAAATCAACGGGTTCGAGGTATAATTGGTAAGGTTCCCAGTTGGGATCATCCAGAAACTCTTGGAAGCGTTCGGTTGCTACCTGTATCTTGAAATCGACATTGACGGATTCGTAGTCTGCTTCCATCGCTTGGTCATCCCCTCTCGGCAGTCCGAAGATATTGTCGCCGGGGATGACGTCCTGCGGACCGAGGGCCTCCCAGTGGTCTTTACCGTCCTCCACGTAGTAGAACATGCGCAGCTCAGTGAGGTTCTTACAACCAGCTAATGCTCCGTTCTGGATGACCATTTTCAAGTCGCTGTGGGAATTGCTGCCGTTGCCGTTGGTCTGGTAAAACTCGATGGCCTTCACGTGCTCGTTGCCGGCAATGGCATTGCGACCCAGTGCCAGCGTCTTGTAGTTGTAGTTCGAGCCCATGTCGTTGTAGATACGCATCACGCCGTTGGCCTTGTCGATTTTGTCGTTATCGACACCCACCACGTAGGTGTAATAGACGGTGGCATCATCGTTGGTCTTCAACAGGTCGGCAGCATTGAACTCCTTGTAGTCGGCATTCCAGATGCGCAGATGGTTGTCCAGCATCTCTTGCTTGTCGTTGGTGGTCAGCGGCTTGGTTTCGTTGGCGTCGCGGTAATAGTGGTATTTCACGCCGTTCACCGTCTCGTCACTTACCGTAGCATCATAGATGATGATGCGGTTGCGGAAGGGTAGCCACGTGTCGCTGTTCAGGTATTTCTGGTACTCCGAGCGGTGCGTGCTGACCTTGGCCTTTGGCGAGCCTTCGAAAACGTTGTCGCCGATGCTGAACACTTGGTCTGCCTTCAGCGCCTCCCAGTGGTCGGTGCCCTTGGTGACATACTCCATCATCTTGATCTCCTCCAGGTTCGGACAGTTCTTAAAGGCCTCGTCGTCAATCATGAAGTCGTAGCCCACCAGCGCGTTGAAGAGGTCGTTGGTGGTATCCTTGAAGTAGAGGCTCTTCAGCTTCGAGCTGTTTGCAAAGGCACGCGGGGCGATGATGCCCAACCGCGAGTGTTTGCGACCATTGATCAGAGCAGCGGTATACAGGTCGTTGTATATCTGCACACCGTCGCTGTCGAAATCGTCCTCATCGTAGCCCACGATGGCGGTGATATGCGAGGCTTCTCCGTCGCCATCGTAGAACACGAGGTCGTCATCGCTATGGAACAACCATCCCTTGGCCTTGCGCATCTCGTCGCTCACGAAGTAGTGGTAGTCGCTCTTCGTGAGGTAGCGGTATTTCACGCCGTGTATGGTGTACTCCTTACCAGCCGGGATACTTTTGGTCTGTGGATAAATGAAGACGGGACCGGTCACGTCCTGCAACTGGTGGATGCCGTCCTTGCGGAAGGGGTCGCTGACGAACACGCCGGGATAGGAGGCGCTTCCCCAGTAGTTGAACTTCGTGCCTTCGGGAGCGGTCAGCGTCACGTGGTCGCCGCTCTTCCAGTACGGCTTGCCGTCGAACTGCGCAAAGGGTTCCTCCACCATCTTGAACGAACAGCCCTCGGGGAGGTTCACCGTATTAAAGACGCAGGTACCCTGCTGGGTCCCTAAGTAACGGGTGCAATAGCAGTCCTCAAAGGTCGCCTTGGCGCCATTGCCCAGTCGCACAAAAGTGGAGCTGCCCTCATGGGCTCCGCTCACAACCTGAAACGGGTCGAACATACAGTTCTTGAACGTGATATCGATGTCGCTCAAACCCACAAGACCGCCCCATTGCCTTCCATAGCCACCGATAGTGCCGGTGAAGACGCACTTCTCCAAGACGGGTGCCACGGTGACGTTGCTGTTGATTTTGCCAACAAGACCGCCAGCTATCACACCACCATCATATATGACCAGGAAGTTGATGTCGGAACGGCAATCGACCAGTGTCGTGCCACGGGTGGCACCCTCACCGTCGATACAGACGGCGATACCGCCGTTCTGCTGGTTCTTGCTAAACACGGTGCCCGTGGTCTTGACATGGCGCACGATGGCTCCACGCAGGCAGCCGAAGGGCGCACATGCCTCGTCGGCATAGACATTACCGCCGCCTTTATTGAAGGTCAGCGTGTGGTTGTCGCCGTCGAAGGTGCCGCAGAAGGGCTTGTCCACCGAGCCCACCTGAATACCCTTGGTATCGATGTCGGCCGACAGCCTGAAGAATTGGTCTTGGAAGTTCTTGCCCTCGGACACCTGTTTGGCCAGGGCCTCCCAATCGTTGCTCGCACTCAGGAGGTAGGGGTCTGTACTGTTACCACTGCCCAGCCACGTCTGTGCCCAGGTCGTTGTTGTTGCGCATAGCAGCGCTGCCAAAAACGTGAATAGTTTACATCTATTCCTAAGAAATTTGTCTATCATTTCATTACAAGTTAGTGTCATGATTATAGTTTTATTAGAACTATTACGCGACAAAGTTACAAAAAAAATGCCTGCACTGCAACAATTCAGACATTTTTTTTTATTATTTGTCACGATTGACCGGTTTTCAGACAAGATTGAAAGGTTTTTCAGACAAGATTGAAACAATTTCATATTGAGAATAAGCCTTCAATTGCATATTAATAGTATTAAAATATGCAAAATCATAGTGTATGTTAGAAAAAAGCAGTATATTTGCCGATAATTATGAAAATTAAAATCCTTCCCATAATAAGTGCGGTGTTTCTCGTCGTTGCGATGGCGATACAATCCGCTGTGTCGTACAATCGCGAGGAAAAGAGTCTGGTGACTCTCATCGAGAATAGAATGGAGCTGGCACAGAAAGATTTCAGATATGAAGTGTATGACATGTATGAAGTGACGGACGAGATCACAGATTTCTTCCCCGATTTCAGCAAGGATACTAATGATATGTATAGTATGTTGAAATCCATTTTGGAACGTTTCCCGGACCTCTATTGCTGTTACGTGGCTTTCCTGCCTGAATGCGCTCCGGAGAAAGGAAAACGTTTTGTGCCGACTGCGTTCCGTGAGCCCGATAGTTCGATTGTTGCTTATGACTATGGAGACAAAGTGGATTATCTGAAACGTGAATGGTACATCGGTGCGTTGCAGAGCGATGACGATGGCTACTGGAGCCAGCCGTATCATGACGGCGTCCATGAAGACCCTATCTTTACCCATTCGCGAAAGGTTTACGACGAGGATGGCAAGTTGATAGGCGTGGCAGGAGCTGACTATACGCTGGTTTGGACGAAGCGGTTGCTGAAAGACTTCAAGCCGTACGACGATGCCGTTTGTAAGTTGTACAGCACCAAGGGTACGTTGATTGCCGAGAGCGGAGAGGATAATTTGAATGGTATGATTGTGATGGAGAAAACACTTTCACCAACCAACATGCGCCTGGTGATAGGCGTTCCGAAAAGTCGCGTATTCAAAGCTGTGCGCGGCATATCGCTGCTGACGCTGGCAGTGCTGCTGATAGGTATCCTCATAGCAGGATGGCTAATCCGCAGGATGTGGCGCGACCAAGAGAATTATGCCCGCGTGGAGACCGCCAAGAAACTGATGGAGAAAGAGTTGCAGATTGCCAGCAATATCCAAAAAGGAATATTGAGAAGCAGGACTCAAGAGGTACATTCAGGCACAGCGACAAACGCTGAGAGCAAAAAGGAAGCGGAAGTGCAGGCGGTGCTGGTGCCGATGCATGAGGTGGGCGGCGACCTGTATGACTATTACCGCAAGGGAGAAGACTTGTTCTTCATCATCGGTGATGTGAGTGGCAAAGGTGTGCCGGCAGCGATGTTTATGAGTGCAACGGTAAACCTGTTCCGCTCTGCCGTCCTACGGCTACAGTCGCCCAAAGCAATCATGGAAGATGTGAACGGTGTGCTGAGTGAGCACAACCCAAACTTGATGTTCGTCACTGCCATCATCGGGCGGCTGCATACACCGACAGGAGAGTTGTGGCTTTGTAATGCAGGACATCTGCCGCCGTTGGTGGATGAACAATCTGACGACGGTGTGCGCTGTCTGAAAGAGATAGCGGTTGTACCGAATCTTCCCTTGGGATTCGAAGGAAAGTACAAGTTTGTGGAGCAAAGCATGATGCTCGGACAGGGCGACATGCTGGTGCTCTATACAGACGGCATCACCGAGGCACGCAACAAGGAAAAGGAAATGTTGGGTATGGAAAGGTGGAAAGAGATAGTCGGAGGCGAGAAGATGTTTTCGAACACTCCGAAATACATCGACAGCCTGCTGGCCGAAGTGGAGGCATTTATCGGAGAGGCCGAGCCGGTGGACGATATTACCCTGTTGACTATTCGCAAGATGAGTGCAACGTAACCTTCCGGAAGTCTGTCGGACTCATGCCGAAGCTCTTACGGAAGCGGTCGCTAAAGTAGGTGTTGCTGCTGAAACCGCAGTCGGAGGCTATCTGGACAATGCTCTTGTCTGGCTGTTCAATCAGCAGCTTGGCAGCATATTCCAGACGGAGTTGTTGGATGTAGTTGGACATCTTTGAGTGATCACTCCCTTTGGAGAATACGGCACCGACACGCTCCTTTGACAACTGGAAGCGGTCGATGATGGTCTGACGCTCGAAATTGGGGTCGAGGAAAAGTTTTTCTTGCACAATGACCTTGTTGATATATTTGAACAACTGCTCGTCGGTGAGTGAGTCTGGTTCGGTGGCAGCCAATTTCGGATCCTGGGTTCGTTTCTCCTTTAAGTATAGATCCTTGAATTTCAAGGCCTCGGTAATCTGCTGGACCAGAATGTGGTTCTTGTGGCTGATGAACCTGTTCTTGAAGAAGAGAATGACGGCAAAAGCAAGGAACACCAGGGTGAGGATGCCGATGCCGAGGGCTATGAGGTTGGCGCGGCTGGCTTTGGCCTGCTGCTGCATGATGGTCTGCTCCTGCTCCTTTTCGTGATAGACGGCGGCCAGCTCCTGGGCCGTGTTCTTGGCCTTGCGGGTCTTCAGCGTGTCCTGTATCTCGAGCACCTGCTCGTAGAGGTTGGCGGCCTGTTCGCCGCGGCCCATCCTCCGATATACCTCGGCCAGACCCCACTTGGCGGTATTCATCATCTCACCCAAGGTGTCGCCCTGCTGGCGTACGCGCTGAATCAGATCGTTATAAATTATGACAGCCTCCTGATAGCGGCCGCGCTTCTTCATGTAGTCCACGATGAAATAGTCGCGGGTGTGGTTGCCCTCGTACTGCACGGCTTTCCACGCAGCGTAGGCCGAGTCGGCCCGTTGGTAGTACTTGCTTTGCAAGCGGCCAGAGACCGAGCGCCCCATCTGGGCGAGTACTGACGCCATCTTGGCCAGTGCCATGCGACGGTCTATCAGTTGTTGGTTCGGAGCAGCACCCCAGCGCGTGCCCTCCATGGTGAGCTGCAGGTTGCGCTCGTTGGTCTTCAGCGCATTGTCATAGTCTTTCATCGCGCTATACATACTGGCCAGCATAATCAGATGGCCATGCATCAGGTGGTCGGTATTATCACGGTCGGTCTTCGCCATCAGGTTGATGGCCTCGATCACGTTGTAGATGCCCTTCTCTCGGTCACCCTCATAAAAAAGGTTCTGGCCCATCGTCATACGCGCCATCGACTGATAGTAGTCGTTGCGCGTCTCCTTGGCCAGGTCGTGCAACTGCTGTAGCCATTTGTGCTGTTCGACCTTGTGCCCGGAGAGTTCGCTGGTGTTGCTAAGGTCATTCAGCACGCTCAGCCGTTTCTCGCTGTCGGCCTCGGCCTCCTTGCTGTCTAACAACTGCAGGTACAGCTTGTAGGCATCGCGGAACTGCATACAACTATAGAGCGAATCGGCTATGCCCATGGTCTTGGTGAAGTCTTTGTCTGTCTGTGCCGCCTCCTGCGTTTCGCCACTATTAGTACAGCCCGTGATGCCTATCAACAAGGCCACCATGATTAGGTAAAGGTTGTTTAGTCTATGTTTCATATCGTTTGTAAGCGGGCGATGTATTTTCCGAGGATGTCGAACTCGAGGTTGACGACGGTGCCCACGCGGATATCACAGAAATTGGTGTGCTCGAAAGTGTAGGGGAT
>Ga0310786_10002744_pt1 | contig 26462 bp, 28 predicted proteins | sample AusTroGonzalo_MG_FD_203881 | JGI IMG/M metagenome (GOLD analysis project Ga0310786, IMG submission 203881) | Bovine rumen microbial communities from tropical cattle in Woodstock, Queensland, Australia - Gonzalo_03 (v2) (version 2) | ecosystem: Host-associated > Mammals > Digestive system >...
CAGACAAAACGCGCTTTGCTTCTTCCATATTGACATTTGTGGTAACAGCCTGCTGTGCAGCACCGTTTCCGTCATTGTCATACATTTTGAAGTCAATCAGCAGCTTCCAGTATCCTTTGCGGATTGCAGCGCTTCTCGCATCATCGCCTTGCGGAAGGCTAAAAGAACCGTCACCGTTGTCAACAAGGAACTGCGAGAACTTCGGAATTCTTCCTGCCTTGGCACACATTTCAAGATAATGTTCCGCATTCTCTTGTCCGCTCTTGCTGAAGTCCCAGTAACCGTTCTTTCCTACGGGTTGGAAGTTTTCGTTCTTCTCGCCGGTTCTCTTCTCATGTTTCTGGAAAGACTCAGTTTCATAAGTTCCGTCTTTCTTCCGTCTGAGGATGACTCTCTCGTTCTGAGTGCTGGTATAGTCCTTGTAATCCTTCAACGATTCCATCCTGGAGCGTTCTTTCTTGCTCCATCCGCTCCGATGGAAAGGAATAATGAAGTCAATCCGATCATCGCCCATAGCAGCAATGATATGCTCGTCATTGATGCCGACAAGGATTGTGCCAACGTTCTTGCTATACCTTTCGCGAAGTTTCATGGCTTCTTCAAAAGGCATACCTTCTACATCATCAAACACAAGATTCCCATTCTCATCAAGGCCGGTTCCTTTTCCGATCAGGCTCAGATTGATCTTTACGCCTGTATCGCCAAATACCCATGCGAAGTTCGGGACTTTCGTGTACGCTTGTCCCGTCAAACCACGGGAAGCCATGTCTGCAATTACTTGCATCATGTCAAGTAAATGAGGAGTCTCAAAGTCGCTGAAGCTCTGAATCCGCAAGCCACCGATATCCTTTACCTTCTGTACTTCTGCATCGGTCATCCGGCTGATATCGCCTTGATAGTCCGTGCGAAGCTGCACGACTTTCGGGTTTGCCGTTCCTTTCTTTCGCATGGACTTCGTGAACGCTTCATAAGCTTCAGGATGCGTTCTTCTCAATTCTTCCAGGCCATCGGAAGTGGTCAGTTCACGAATGCTCGGAATATATTCACCGTCATACTTTGACAGCCACTGATGCGCGTACTTTCCAAGAAGTCTCCTGCGGCTTTCAACATAGCATATTCCGCACGGCGCTTCGTATCCCATCTCTCGCATCATGTTGGCAAGTTCGATCAGATCATCCGGAAGCAGTGGCGTATTCGGCATCATCTGCTCGATTAGATTAAACGTTCCCTGATACAGAAGCCGTTTCGCGCACAGCGTGGATGCATCAACCGTAAAGTAATAATCCTGGTTCGGCTTCAGCATGCTCTTATCTGTGTCCGCATCAAAGTCCAGTCGACCCTGATCGGAAAGAACAGTAGTCGCAACGCTTGTAATATCATCCACCCATTTCTGTGCTTTCTGCTTTGCGTCTTCCTCCGACATTCCTTCCTGTTTGAGTCTGGCAACAGTGTCATTAAACACACGCGTTTTCTCTTCCGGTGTCCATGTACGTGTTGAATATTGTACATTGTCATTGTCGGACCGGACGATGGTACCATTTCCGATCTCGGAAGTAATCGACTCACCGTCAGGAGCCGTTGTAACCGGCTTCGCCTCGCGCTCGATCTTTGCCTCCGGAGTGTTCGCCTTCTTAACTTCTTCCTGCCTGATCTGTTCCTGTTCTTTTGCCCGCTGGCGGATCGCCTTCTGAAGCATACGCTCGGCACGGCGGAGATTCTCTGCCGTCTGCCGTTCTTTCGCGTCCATCTTCTGTGTTTTGTTCTTCAGATACTGGTTGATATTATGAAGAGCGTTCCGGACTCTTCCGCCGATCCCAGCGTCAACCATACGCCATACGGTTTCTTTGTTGGCCAACTTCGTCCTTGTGAAGTCCGCCACGATCTCGCGCTTCGCCGCATCTTCATCCTTCAAAGGATGACCGGCTTCTTCGCGTTCACGCATAACCCTTGCAACTTCTTCCTGAAGAGCGGCATCGCTTTCATAAAGGCTCAGAACAAAGTCACTGTACTGCTTATAACCGCCAGTCTGTTCCAGCGTGTGCGTAAATTCATGAAGTGCAAACTCGACAAGGATTTGTCCGGCATTCAGGTTCTTGTTCAGCGTGATCGTGTTCGTGCTGCTGTCATACCATCCGTTCTCTCCATTCGGGGTTTCGGTGATCTGGACGTTCACGCCAAACCGACGGGACAAAGCGCCCATAACAAGATACCCTTCAGATTCAGAGAACTGTTTGGACATGTCGATTTTCCCATCGTTGTAATCCTGGGCAAACCGGAAAACCTCCTCCACAAACCGTTCTGCTTCTTCGCCGGTATATCCTTTCTTTTCAGCCATCAGCCTGAGATGCTCACGCTGGGCCTCTTCCGTCAGCTTTCCGCTCCGATGGTCTTCGATTTTCTGCTGACGTTCCGCTTCAATCCTCTGCTCTTCGGCAACGGCAGCGGCTTCCTGCTCTGCCTGCCTCACTTCTGCCCGCTGCTGATCGGTCTCAGCTACACGCGCCTCGGCTTCCTGCCGGAGCATGATCAGCCCGTCAGCTTCAGCCTCGCTGGCAGTATCCTCAAGCAAATGCTGCCCAAGCTCCGCGTTCTTCAGGCTCTGTTCATACTCCTGTTCGACGGCGGTCTTCTTGCTCAGTTCATCCGTCGCCGTGTTCAGAGCAGCCAGGTTGTCATCAGAAGGATCAGCCTGGAAAGCTTCGCTTGCAGATTTTACCGCGTCCTCTGCGGCTTCAGTTTCTGCGCGGCGGGATTCCAGATCAGCCTTCGCCTGCTCTACCTTCGCTCTCTGAGCTGCCGCTTTTTCCGCCAAGGCTTTCGCCTCTTCCAGTTTCATGACAGCATGCGACTTCGTTTCCGCCGTCGTGCTTTCCGCCTGGATGTTCCGCATCTCTTCGGCAACGCGGTTCTCATGTACATTCTTCGCAATCGCTTCCTGCACAGCCGGATTATTCGCATCCTCTTCCAGCGTAGCAATCAGCATCGCGTTCTTCTCTTCCATGGAAGCGTTCTGGTATTCCTGTGACCGCATAACTTTCCATGCCGCGCTCTGCTCTCCGCCAAGGGAAGCGTTCTTGATCGCCTGTTTCACCTGGGCATCCTGTTCCGGATTATTCTTGGAACCAAGCAGTGCGTCCTGAACAACGTTGATCGAATCATTGTTCCTTGTCGGACGGCCAAGCATCGTCGCAGCGGCCTTCGCCGCGTCAGAGGATTCGTCTGTCCCTTCCGTATCAAGCACAGAGGCGACAACCGCCGTCTGCGTCTGGGTGTCGGCGGTCTTCGCATCCTCCAGCACGGTATAGTCAGCCGTGGTCTGGTCAAGTGTCTTCCCGGCGTCTTCCTGCGTTTCGGGCATGGCTTCGCCAGCCTCCTGTTCGGAGGCTTCTTCTGTCTGCTGTTCAGTTGTTTCCTGAGTTGTTTTCTGCGGAGCCTGCTCCGTCTGTGCCGCCGGTGCTTCCTGCGTCTGCGTTTCAGCCTGCGTCTGCGTGGAACGTTCGCCTTTCAGCGTCCGCTTCAGATCATTCTGCATGATTCTGAAGATGTTTACATTGCCGTAGCCCATCTGCTGGAAATCCCGCGCCTGAGAGCGGACACCGCTCATGTATGCTTTCGTGCTTCCGGCGAGGTACGGCCCGATATCCAGCCCGGGCGACAGGTAGCTGATCAGGGCAGTATGCAAAACGCCAGCGATCTGATCCTTCAGAGCCTGCGCTTCCGCGTCTTCGATGCTCATGCCCTGGCTCTTGTACTGTTTAACAGCCTGATTATAATCGCTCAGATCGCCGAGGAACGTCACGTCAGCCCAGTTTTCGATAAGATCATTGGCAGACTCACCGATCATTTCCTCGATGCCGCTCTTTGTCAGCCAGTTCTTGAGGAAGCCCTTGACGCCTTCGGCGGTCAATCCTTCAACGCCCATGTGGAACGCTTCTTTGATGTTGCTCAGTGTGACAGCTTCAGTGACGGATTCCGCCAGCAGCGTCGCACCGAACACACCCAGGAGCTGGCTGTCGCTGGCTCCCTTTTCCTTGGCAAGAGAAACCGCGTCCGTTGCGGCGGAGAAGGCCATCGGCAGCGCACCCATGAATTCCTGGAGCATCGCGTTGTCAATGCCACTGAACAGAGGCCCAAACACAATGCCGTTCACCAGACTGTCGCCACGATTACTGATCATTTCCTGGAGGCTGCTAAAGAACTTGCGAAGAACAGGCTTGTCTGCATAAACTTCGTTGATCTCTGCCTGGATCTTTTCGCGGGCTTCCTTTTTATAAATGTTTGCGGACAGGTCAACGTTTTTCGGGTTAAGCTCAACCCTTTCACCCAACCACTTCCGCACTTCTGTTTTTGCCATATAGGCGAAGCTTCCAAGCGCTGCCACAGGAGACAGGAGCATGGACAAAGCATCCGCAGCACGGCGTCCCCAGAAACCGGAGCCTGCAAGCTCGTCAGCTTTCCGCTGCGTCTCCTCTGCTGCACGGGCATGAAGAACGCCGTAACTGTCGTTTGTCAGGTGATCGTAGTATTCTTTCGCCGCGTCAGCGCCCTTGGTTGCAAGCAGATAATAATACGTATCCTCTTCATAATCTGTCAGCAGATCGCCAAGCAGATACGTACCGAATACCTGCGCATTCGCATCCAGATCATAGCCGATCCATTTCTTCAACTGATCAACAGCATCCGTGATCGTAAGCTGGCTGGCTGTATCTTCCAGCATCCATTTCTGGGTGTCGTTCAGACGGTTCCAGATACTGAGCTGCCGGAGATCATCCATGTTCATGATGTCGTTCTCGTCCAGCGCACGAATATCGCCGATCATCCGCTTCCCGATATTCGCCTTTGCCTGGAAGCCGCTGTCCATCTGGAGCATGGCGTACTCATAGTCCGTATATTCACGCTGGAGTTTTTCTTTCCAGCGCAGAACGTTTTCGCGCACATTGTCCGGAATTTCAATTCCGGAACGCTCACAGTAGTCAAAAACCCAGTCCGCCAGTTCGATATTCTTCTTCAATTCAGCAGCATTCTGCTGGGCGTCCGTGAACGTTTTGCTCTGGTAATCTCCGTTCCTGTACAAATCTTCAGACAGCTCATGGAAAACGCTGTATTCGTTCCACTGCGTCGGAGCGTACTGCGCGAAGTCAAGCAGGAAGCCGGAAACGCCAGCGGCGTCTTCCATGTCGGAAGTGTCGATGCCGGCGGCGTTAAACATGTCGATCACGGCATAATAATGAGCCATCGCGTCATACTGTGCCTGTTGCGCGGCGTCATAGACATCCTGGTTCTCGTCCATGACATCTTGCGCGTTTATGATGCTCTGCTGTGTATTCTTGTATTCGTCAATGATCGCACGCTCTTCATCGGTCAGCGGGGCATAGTTCTGCTTGTTCTTTTCCAGATAAGACTCATATTCATCCCGAACTTCTTCCGGTGTAGTGTCGCCAGTATTCATCAGCTTCAGGAACCGCTGCTGTTCGTCCGTCAGCAGATCCCACGATGCCTGCGTGGTCACATCATATCCGGAATCATAGAACTGCCCCCAGTTGAATGTCGCGTCTTCGTACCGTCTGCGTTCCTCCAGCGCATCCACCTGGGGTTTCAGCGAAGCTTCCCTGATCTGGAGATCCAGTATTTCGCTCTGGGCAGCGTTATACTTCTGCACTGTTTCGGCGTCTTTCAGCACTGCCGTGGACAGGGAGCTGACAGAGCTATGTTTTACCTTGCCGACAATCTGGGTGCCAATCTGAATGCCTTTGTCAAGAACGCTCTGAACATAGCCCTTTGCCTTGTCAAACATGACGCTCCAGGTACGGTCCATCGCGGCCTGCTCGACAGGCGTGGCGATTTCATAAAGCTGATCACGCGTTTCCTTCAGCGACTGATCCTGTGCTTCATAGGTCGCCTGCTGCTGCTTCGTTACCGGCGACCAGGGTTCCTGATTCTGCTGCCCGGGCTTCACGAACTCCGGAGGCTGATACGCCTGCGGTTCAGAAGTTGTCTGCTGTTGATCTGCAACAGTAGTCGGAGGCAATGTGTCAGGAGCCTCTGAAATAGCCTGGTCATAAGCACCGGCACCGTATTCTTCATCGTAAGCTTCCCGAAGCTCGTTCTGGTTGGGCTGATAAAGATTGTCTGTGCCGGCATTATACCGCGTTCCGCCGATAACGACGTCCACGTCATCTTTCTCAGTCGTATTGGCCGGAGCAGCATTGGCTTTCTTTTTTGCCGCAAGCGCAGCCGCTTCGTTCTGGATGTCGATCTTTGTGTGCTGCTTTGGAACTGTTGTGTCAATAAAGCCTGCGTTTCCTCTTCCGGGAGTTTGAGCGCCTTCAACAGTCGTGGAATAGCCGAGGTTTGACATGTATTCCATAGTGGTGGAGACGTTCTTGTTCTCCTCGCACTTCTGGATAATCTTGTCCCGGATTTCTTCATATTTATAATCAACCGGGCGCGTCATGGAGATCAGGTCGCCGTTCCCGGGATTCCCGTCATATCCGATGCTCTTGTCCATGTTTTTCAGCATCCCGATATTGACTTTCTTATAGTCCGAACCGTAACCGATGGCAAACTGCCCCTTTTCATAGGCTTCGTCAAACAGCTTCAGCGCCTTCTCCGGATCGCGCTCACTCATCTCATCAAGCCACTGCATGATGGCGGTATACTGTTCTTCCGCGTCCAGCGTGTTCTGCTCGGCTTTCTGCACCTTCTGGTACATTTCTTTCTGAGTCTCGTCCTGGCTCCACTGCATTCCGTCATGCTCTTTCAGCCAGTCCTTATTAAAGATCGCCGTTCCGAAATAGGTAGCCGCATCATCAATGCCGGTGCTGCCTACGCTGTAGGGTTTAAATTTCTCACTCTTCGGATCAAGCCGCTCGGCGATATCCGGATCATACGTCCATGTTTTCCCTTCGCCAAGATAGGACATGGCCATCGCGTAGTCGTTGTCATCGCCGTCATAGCCGTTCCGGGCGGACCAGATCCATCCATACAGGTCATCATCCGTAAACTTCATGGCGCGGTTGAATTCTGTCGGCGCGTTCAGGCTGGCGTTCTCTTTCGCCTTGGACAGGGTCTTGTACTTTGACCAGTCAATGCTGTTGATGATGTCATCATCAGAATAGTTCCGGTCCGGGCGTGTCGCCTTGAAGGAAATCTCCTCGCGCAGCGCAGCCATCTCCTGCTCGGCCTGCTTCGTATTTGCCTCACTCTTCTGATACTGATAGAGCTGGTAGGCGATGATCTGATCCTGCGTGGATTTCTTCGTCGGAGCACTGGGCGTATTCGTCTGCCCCCGGTATTCAAGGTTGCTCTGAATCCAGCCGTTGTTCTGCTTGAACCAGTCATCCGTCAGGACGGAAGTGTCAAAACCAAGCGCCGCCAGATTGGAAGCGGCGCTGTTGGTGGCTTGGGAGTATACGTTGTAGTATTTGGAATTCGGATCGGTCTGGAGATAGCCAAGATCTCCATACATTTTCTGGGCTTTCTCCGGATCGGTACCGTAGATGCTGTAAATATTCCCCATCACCCGGCGCTTCGTCCACGGTTCATCCTGCTTCGGCTGAGTCTGCGTCAGGTTCTGCTGGTAGGCAGTCTTCTGCGTAACAGGGGAAACCGGAGTACTGATCACGTTGTTCCTGGTCTTCGTCTGCCCCGGCTTCACAATAGGCTGAACCGTGTTGACAGTTGGCGTGTTAATCACGCTGTTCCTGGTTTTCATCTGTCCGGGTTTCTTCACAAGAGGCTGCGACATATCGAAATCCCCCCGATGCTTTTACTTGGTCATGTTTCTGTTCTTCGTGTACTTGTCGTAATCGGTTCTGGTTTTTATGGAATAAGTGGGGCCGACATCGTTCGTCCCGGTATTTGTATTGTTTGTGGTGTTCGGTTCTTCTTCCACATTCTTGTCATTCGGCTTTGTTTCTTTATCATCCGGATTTGTATCTGTCTTCGGCTTGTTGGTTCCGCTGCTGGCCTTCGTCTTCATCATTTCATAGTCCGTCCGGCTGATCCCAGCCCGCGCCAGAAGCGCGTCAGTAACTTCATCGCCGGCTTCCAGAGCATTCTCAACAACCGTGAACGCAATTTTCTGATCGTCCGTCTTCGCGTTGTAGTTGAACTGCTCACGCCACTGCGCTTTGGATTCCTCCCACTGTTCACGCTGGAACTGGAGATCCTCGTCATGCTGCCGTGCGTTTTCTTCGCGGGCCTTCGCGTTTTCCTCGGCGGTGAATTCGCGCTGGAGCTTGCTCTCGGTGGATTCATGCTCCCGGGCTTTCTCCGATTCGCTCTCGGTCAGCGCCCGGTTCAGCGCGTTCTCAGAAGTCTCATGCTCCCTGGCCTTGGCAGATTCGCTCTCCGTCAGTGCGCGGTTCAAGGCGTTCTCCGTCTTTTCCTGCTCTCTCTGTTTCTCTGATTCGCTTGCAGAGAAGGCGCGGTTCAGTTCATTCTCAGTTGACTCATGCTCACGCGACTTCTGGGATTCACTCTCCGTCAGGGCGCGGTTCAGGGCGTTCTGTGCGGCCTCATGCTCACGCGACTTCTCGGACTCGCTCTCAGTCAAAGCGCGGTTAAGAGCGTTCTCTGCTGATTCCTGCTGGCGGTTTTTCTCGGCTTCTGCGCTCTGCCAGTTCTGCTGGCCAAGGCGTTCAGACGTATTGTAAGCCTGCTGGCCAAGGCGCTCAGAAGTGTTGTATTTCTGTGTGGCTTCACGCTCAGAAGTATTGTATTCCTGTTGTCCAAGACGTTCAGAAGTGTTATAAGCCTGTGTGGCTTCTCTCTCTGACGTGTTATAAATCTGCTGTGCAAGCCGTTCGGACGTGTTGTATTCCTGCTGTCCGAGGCGTTCACTTGTTTGGAATGCCTGTGATTCTCTGCGTTCTCCAGTCTGATATTCCTGTTGGCCAAGACGCTCACTGGTCTGATATGCCTGCGTCTCTCTGCGTTCGCCGGTCTGATATTCCTGCTGGCCGAGGCGTTCGCTGGTCTGGTACTGTTGGGAGCCGAGGCGCTCACCTGTCTGATACTCCTGTGTTCCCAAACGTTCAGAAGTCTGCCATTCCCTGTTCAGCGCATTCTCGCTGCTCTGCCAGGCGCGGTTCGCCTCGTTCTCCGCGCTCGTCGCCTTCCAGTTCTGATAGGCAGCGATCATGTCCGAATTATTCTGATCCAGCGCTTTCGCCTGCTGGTTCCGGAGATTGGCGGATGTCTGTAGCGCATAGGAGGATCGGCCCATTCCGCGACTCAGCATCTGTGCATCATTCTGGGAAACCGCCTGGTTATAACTGGTATTAATGTCTTCTGCTTTTTTGCTGTAAGCGTTCTGGAGGCTGCTCCACATCTGATCGTCCGCGCTCTGATTGTCCACAGCAGCCTTCTGATCGAAAGCCGCCTCCAGCGTTTTCTTTGTTTTCGTCGCCATGTAGATCACTCCTTATTGATTGTGCTTCCCGGGTAGTTGTTCGCTATCGCTTCCGCCTGTGTCCGATCCAGATGGTAGATCGTGACGGAATAGGTTTCTTCTTTTACCGGTTCTTTCAGCGAAGCCTCTGCCTTTTCCAGGGCTGCCCACGTCGCCGGACCGCAAACGCCGTCAACCTCCAGCCGGTTGTCCGACTGGAATTCCTTCAGCGCTTTCTCCGTCGCGCTGCCGAAATCGCCGTCAATGCCCCATTTGCCAAGGTCATAGCCAAGGTTAAACAGGATTGTCTGCATCCGTTTGACCGCGTCGCCCTTGCTCCCCTTCCGGATCGTCAAAGGCTCCGTGTCCGGTTCCGGAGCCGCCTCATACTGCACGTTCTTCAGCAGCCCGTACCATTTCCATTTTCCGGCCGTTATATTCGATGTCACCACGCCGGCCTGCGTCCCGCTGGCCTCGATCACCTTGCCATTCCCGACATACAGGCCGACATGCGGATGATTCGATTCCGTGTCGCCGGTAAATACCGCCGCGCCCGGGGGGATCGTCTTCTTCAGGCTGTCTGTCAGCCTCCCCTTCGTGCCGCAGTAGGATTTGTAAATTGTCGTGCTGATGTGCGACATCGCCAGCCCGAACTGCTTAAACGACCAGACGAACATTCCGGAACAATCGGAAACCATATGCCCGATCCATTTAGCCCCGTACAGCGCTGCGCTGTAATAATGGTCATCCTTCGCGTCTGAATTCTTCTGCCAGGTTGCACCGTAGTTTTTGACCATGTAGTTAACCTTCTGGTTCTGCTTCGCCTGCGTCCACAGGTCACCGGCAGTTCCCCAGATATAGCCCCATTTATTGTCAAGGGCATACCTAAACTTTTCGATCAGATCATTTGCCTGGATCATCCTTGTCCCTCCTTTCAATCAGGTATCCAATGAACATCCCGCCGAAAAACAGAACGTTCGCAGCCATAATCCCGATCACGATCCATCCCAGCCAGCTCATTAAATCACCCCTATAAAAAAAGCACCCTGAATTGCTTCAGGGTGCCGCGTTTCAGTAGCGCCGGTATTCTCTCGGCCTGGTCCGTTTCCATGTGTAGGGTTCGCCGGTCATGGCCTCATAGGTTGCCATGCTCTTCAGTGCGTGAACAATCTTGTCAATCTCTTCCAGATCCTGATGATTGAGCGCAGCGCCTCCGGCATACTTCTCGTCCATCGCTTCCAGTTCGCGGTGGAACGCTTCGCAGATTGCGTCGTACATGCTCCCGCCTCCTTAAACCGTAGGCGTGAGCGCCGAGATGATCTGCTGGGTCTGTGCCGTCTGGGATGCCGCCAGGTTCGCCATGTTCAGCTGGTTCTGGAGGCTGACGTTCGCGGCGCGGAGATTCTCGATCTCCTGATCGCACAGCTTAGACAGGATGGAATTCGTCTGCTCCAGGATCGCGGCCCGCGTGGCGGAGCCTTCGCTCTGCACGATGTTCTGCGTGGCGCTCACCTGTGTCTGAAGCGCAAACATCTGCTGCATGTTGCTCATCTGGCGGGCGTTTTCTCCGATCTCCGCCTGGGCAAAACCGTTCGTGATCGCCGCGTTCACTCCGGCGAAACCGCCGCACAGGGAAGTCTGAAGATCACCGAATCCGGCAGTGATACCGTTCTGAAGATTGTTCACTCCGCCCATCACGGCGCTCTGGTCAAATCCGCGCTGCACGTCCGCGCCGACAAAGCCGGCACCGTTGTTGCCGAATCCGCCGAATCCGTTGCCGAATCCGCCTGCGAACAGGAACAGCAGGATAATCCACCAGCCGTTGCCCATTCCGTCGCCGAAGCCGCCGCCAACCGGCGCTACCGGCATGTAAGTGTTCGTGTCCATGTTCGTTGTCTCCTTTTTATATTGCAAGCCGCCTGGCCACTGCGGCACTGCTTGCTTTTTCCCGGAGACAGCGAATATAATAATATTGCTATCAGGTATTCACGGCCTCCGTGATGCCGCGCTGACAGGTTTGCCTCTCCCTTTCCTGTCAGCGTTTCTTTATTTCCAGCCGAGCTTCTGCATCATCGGCATGATCTTTTGGAGCATCGGGCTTGACACCTGTCCGGAATTGATCAGGTGCATCACCATCGCCTGCGGGTTCCCGGCAAGGTTGTCTGGGATCTGAAAGCCTTTCTTCTTCGCGACGCTGATCGGGTCGCGCTTCAGTTCGTCCATCTGCACGTTATTGCCGTTATTCATTGTTTGCCCCATAAGGCGCGATTCCAGCGCCTCTATCGCGTCAGCGAGTTCTCCGTGGGTCACATAGTCACTCACGGGTTCCCGGGGGCGTACAGAATCAATGACAATGCCTTCCATTTCCTGACGCCTCCTTTCACTATCAGCATAGCAAAAGAAGTGCCTGCCGGCGAGGAAACCGACAGGCAGATCAGGGGAAGTTTTCCGGTATCTTTCGGAACAGGTACCCTTCGCATTTGTGAACGATGGTTCTCACCTGTCGCGGGGAAAGCTCAAACTCCTCTGCCAGCTTTTCAAACGTGATCCCGTCGATCAGCCTCCGGCAGAGAAGGGCGCGGTCGCGCTCGGAGTGGATATGTTCCGCGATCAGCTCACGGATCTGACTGTTCGTGTACTCCATCCGTCACTCCCGTCCGCTGGATCGTGTCCAGCCAGTTCTTCTCCCGCTGGGTGTATCCGCTGACAAAAATGATGATCGTCACAATGAACGTAACACAGACGGTAACCAGCGCAAGCAGCATCCGCCTGTTCGCACGGTTATAGTGTTCCATCGTGTTCTCATGTGCGAAGAAAGGAATGCAGGCTTGCTTTTCTTCGCAGTTCCTGCATTCGCTCATTCTGCGTCCTCTTCTTCCTCGTCAGCCGGGATCTCGATTGTCTGCCCGCTGACGTTCGCCGCGTCCACCAGCCCTTCAGCGATGATATAAGCCAGCACTGCCGCACCGGCCATGATGATCGCCGTCACCTGTACAGCCGTCTCCTGCGTCCCGCCAAAGGCAAGGATCAGCATCGCAACAAATTCACATACGGCCGCCCAGAACTTCCTGCTCGTCAGCTTCTTCTTCCAGTCAATCATTTTCCAGTCCTCCGTTTCATGAGTTTGTTGTTGTTCTCTTTCAGTGCCTCGCGGAGCCGATCTTTCGTGCTTTTGATCTCTTTGCCAACCGTGCGCTTTTCGTATCCGCTCCTCGGCTCGGAGATCGCAATCTTCCTGGGGCCTTCGCCAAGGTTCAGTGTGTCCGCTGCCGCGTTCGGCTTCTTTACCTTGATTGGTCTACTCACCAGCATGGTCGCATGTTGTTTCGCCATCACGATCACCCCTTCTTTTCCATGTCGGCGACTTTCTGCTCCAGCTTGTAAGTTCGCTCGATCACCTGATTGTGTTTGTCAACTTTTTCTTCAAGGCTCTTGATGCGCCATTCCATGACCGCCGCTGCTTTCCTGTTGGAGATGTATACGCCAAGGAATGACAGAACCGCCGTCACGGCGGATGCTGCAAATGCAATCCATTCCATTTCGATCACCTCGTCTGATTATTGCCGGTCTTTCTGGAAGTCGGCTTCTTGAATTCACGCTGGAGCCTGTTTTTTATGTCCCCGATCGTTTTCGCCGCTGTCAGAGCATCGTACTTTGACCAGTCAATCGCGCTAGCTTTTGCCGAAGCGGATTTGGAAGATGTCCTGCGGTTCTTTCTGTCATCGCCGATCATGCCGCTGTTCACTTTGTTCCCGGTCACGCTGGCGGCAGCCCTTCCGGTATCCTTATCAATCCGGTAGCTGGCGTTCTCGCGCTTCGTGCTGGTTGTGCTGGGGTTTTTGATTTCAATCGCATTCCTCTTCTGTTTGATCGTAGGCATCAGGTATCATCCTCCTCGTCAGAGATCAGCGTCACCGCCAGCTCCGGAGTATCGCCGGAGTCATCAACGGTGATCAGGTAGTCCCCGGTCTCCGTGGACAGCGTGATCGCCTCGTCGCTGATATTGTCCGGGATGGACGCGGAAACAGTCGCAATGCCGTTCAGCATGTCAGCCATCATGGACAGGATCTCCTGATTGTCCGTGCGTCCCCAGTAGAGCGTGTCCTTCGGAGTGATCCCGACGCCGCAGTCTTTCTGCTTGATGTACATGACATTGTCATACCGGACCACATCGCCGATGTCGTAGGAAGTCCCGGAACCCCAGTCGCCTTTCATTTTCATGATAAAATCATCTCCTTATGCAAACTTTAAGCAGAGTACCTTTACATCAATCGTCACGCTCAGATTGCTTGACGATTTGTTTCTAATAAGCGCAACCACAGAGTTGCTCTGCACCTCAAACCCATACATCTCGATATTACTGTAATCTGTCCCCGTTCCAGGCCCGCACATAAATTTTGTAATGGCAACAGGCGTATATCCTGATGGAACAGTAATGCTTACGCCAGTCGCACTAACCCCGTTTGCAAGCACTGTGTTCGTTGCAGATGCACTTACAATCGAATAAGAACCATTATTTGCCCCGGTGGATATTCCGTTCATTTTCGTTTTGTCTGCCGCCGTCATGAGGCCATGAGCGGATGTTGTTGCATCGCTGTATGTCGTGTCCGTCCAGGGGACATTGACATACGCTTTCTCGCTTGAGAGTTGAACAGGATAGTTCTTTCCGTTCTGCGAATAGCCGATCTGCATACCGCCCCGTGTGCCGGAGGCGGCAAGCGGCAGTGAATAATTGTTCGCATTATTGGCAATGCCGTTTAGCTTCGTCTTATCCGCCGCGCTCATCAAGCCTGCCGCGCTTGTAGTTGCGTTCCCTGGATTGACTTGCGCTCCGCTCTGAATCCCGTTCAGCTTCGTCTTGTCAGCAGAACTCATCAGTCCGCTCTGGCTGGTGCTGGCATCACGTACACTTTTCTTCGTCGCTGTGATCTCACCGTTCGTGTTCTGCGTGATCGAATCAATAAACGCTGCGGCGGTTCCGCTGGCAGTCGGATCGGTTTTCGCAGACTGCTTTGATTTCTTCCCGGTATCCAGCGTATGCAGCGCCGCGTCAATCGTATCCATATTTGTGTTGATTGGCCCGATCTCGCGCTTGTCCGTAACGGCAGGCTTGATCAGGGCATAATAATCTGTATTACTGGCCAAGGTTTTCACCTCCTGGATTATTCTTTTTTATTTCGTTAAACAGCAATTTGCATCCGATTTATAAGGGGCAAACAACAGGCACAACGGACGCAAACGGGAATTTGAAACTTACAAATGCAACGACTATATCATCAGTGATTTTTGCATGGGATGCCGTCCACGTCTGTATTCCGTTTTTCTACAATACTGATTGGTATGTGAGAGTACAGGTCACAGACGCTAACGGAACTGCATGGGCGAATCAGAACGTAACAGTTTATTTCCACTATATAAAGAAAGATATTACATGATGTTATTACTTGCTCGTAATATCATCATTTAGCTGTCAACTGTGTAAGACATTTTCATCCAACTCGTCCATACTACGTTCCCACCAGAATAGGTTTGTGTCCTGACGAACATATTCATAGAACCGCTTATGCCAAAGCAATGCAGAATCTGTCTGCTGTACAAAGCCCCTGTGTTCAATGGAATAACCTCAAGGTTGAAAGGCCAAACATTCCCAACACAAGATGGAGGGATGTTCGTCATTTTGCTGATGTCACCTCCTATATACCATTTTGTTCTACCAGTTGCAGTAATATTGTTGAGGTCAGTTCCATCAGACATTGCGATATTGGTTATATTGCTGTTTAACGTACTAATGTCAGTCTCGTGTTCGTCAATCGCGCCGGTGATCGTCTGGGCTGTCGTGGGCAGTGCGGTCGTGCCGATCTTCCCGTCATAGGCGTCAACCGTATCATTATGGATGTCGAATATGTCCCGCCAATCGTCCGTGTTCTGGATCTTCTTGGCTCCGGTTCCTGTCGTTGTTGCCATTCTGTTTCACCTCTTAAGAAATTCTTTCCCAGACGTACAGCGTTCCGATCGTAACGAAATCGTCCTGCCCGTCAAGGTTCAGCAATTCTGCCACAGTGTTCGCCGGGGAAATCTTCCGCCATGTGCCGACGCCGAAAATCTGTGCCGGGTTGTCGCTGCCGTTCTCGCTGGCATAGAAGCCGCCGACGCCGATCCGCGTCACGATCACCGGATCACCGATCTTCAGATGGACCTCAGTCGCCATACTCGATCACCCCTTTTTTCAGAACATCCTGCATCTGCACCTCGGCGACCTGTGTCGCTCCGGCCACGCCGTCCTGGAATACCCACCGCGCCTGAATGCACACAAGCCCGGTGCCAAGCGCCAGCGTCTGCTCCTGCGTCAGGCTGATCATCGTTGTCGAATTGTTCAGCCCGGGCGAAACAACAAAGTCCGTCCCGGATTCAAGATCGATCTGCGTTTTTGATTTCTGCTCATACAGCGTGATATAAACCTTGGCTTCCTCCAGGTTCACATCGTCAAAAACAATATCTATCGAAGGCGTGGTTCCTCTGTACATGCTGATCACTTCCCTTTAAGCTGTGCCACCGTCAGGCTGTAGAGCGCAGACAGCTCACCGGCAACGCTGCCAATGTCGCCGTCAACCTCTGCGATGGCTCCTGTCAATGTCTGTGCCGTTGTCGGCAGCGCCGTGCTTCCGATCTTCGTATTGATCCCGGAAATATCGCCTTCATGCTCTGCAATCGCGCCGGTCACGGTCGTTGCCGTGGTTCCCATTGCCGTGTCGCCGATGAACGCGATCAGGTCGGACAGATCGCCTGCCGCCTCGATCAGCTCGTCCAGCAGCGTATTCAGCTCCGTCCCAAGGTCTTTCCTCCGGAGCTTGCCAAACCGTCCGAACAGATCGTCCAGCAACCGCTGAAGCTGGATGATCAGCGCCTTGTCCTGATCTTTCCATCCGGCTGGAACCCGCAGCGGCTCGTTGCGTATCGTGTTGTTTGCCATCAGCCGTCACCTCAATCCGGGTCGGTCTCGACCACAAGCTGAAGCCCGCCGATCAGCCGCCACGGTGCTTTGTTCCCTTCGCCTGTCTCTATGATGATCCGGAACCGCCGTCCGGTTCCGCCGAAGTGCAGCCGCTTCATCCGGTGTTCGCGCTCTGTGCGCTGGACCGTGAACAGCTTCGTCTTCGTCTTCTTCTCCGTCTGGATGGAGAACTTCAGCGTCACCGCCAGATCCTGCACCTCGCCGAGGAAGTACAGATCAAAGCCACCCTTCTGGATGCGCTTGTACCCGAAGTCCATCCACGGCGACACCCAACGCGTCGCGGCTCCGCTGCTCTTGCCTCTCGACCAGCTGTCGTACCCGATAGTCAGCACCCGCCCGGGAAGTGAGGAAGACGTCGCGTACAGCCGTTCATCGGAGGCCATCAGGCTCTCGATCTTCATGTCCTTGTAATACAGGATCGTTCCTTCGTCGTTGTTCACAACCAGGAACGCGTTGTTCACACTGCTGCCGTCAACGGGGATCGACAGGTAATAACGGTTCTTAAACAGCACCGCGCACATCTGATCCAGCGCATCGCGGTTAACCGTCTTCCAGATATCACGAATCTGATCGCGGATATACGGTGTCACGCTCATGCCGTCGTAACTGCTCATGCCGTCATTCCCGGCCATCAGCACACGCTCCACGTCAACCGCCACTGTCGCAGGATACTGAGCGCCGCCGCCGTATTGCTCACTCATCGCGTATTCGCCCGGGTAGGTTCCGGCCAGCCGCCATACGCGGTTTTTCTTGAATGCCAGCAATTGGTTACCGAATGCCTTCAGCGCACAGAAGCTGTCGCCGTCCCAGCTCGGCTGCCGGATCTCTCCGGCGCTGTCCTCCGGGATGTCCGCTTCGCTTTCCCAGTTGGTCGGATCATACGCCTGAGAGTAATAAATGGTATCCGGTTCATCCGGCACACCGCAGCCAAAGATGCGTTCTGCGAAGCGCTCAATCACCGCAAACTTCTTCTGCGGCTCGTCGCTGTCAGAAGGATCATACCGGGTGTCGATTGCCTGCACGGTCCATGTGGACGTCACTTCGTCCTGCCATGTCTCGTTGTCATCATTCGCCCATGTCAGGTTCTGATCGATCGCGTCCTGCCATGTTTTCGGCTTGTCCGGCGGGATCACCATGATCATGCCGTCATCGGCATTGCTCATCAGCAGCACGTCAACCGTCACATTATCGTCGCCGATCACCACGTTCTTCTCGTAGGTCACCCAGCTCCACACATTGTTCAGGTAGCTGGTCACGCCTGTCGGGAAAGCGATCTGAATCCATCCGGTTTCATCATCCTGCTGCCGGCAGTAGAGCTTTCCGCCGGTGCCGCAGACAAGGAAGTTCTTACTGCCCGGGCCGGTATACCAGCGACGATGGAAGCTGGCCAGCGTCTCAACGCGGCCCGTGAACTCTCCGTCAAGGATCTCATACCCGGCATTCGGTTGGAGGACGCCGCCGGGTGTTTCCACATTCAGCGTCTCCGTCGCATACCTCGGATCTGAATTCAGACTTTCGTCCGCCTGATTCAGTCCCTTGAACTCCCTCACCCACACATCCGCATCATAGGCGTGAAGGGAAAAGTATGATGCCATCGCTTTTCACCTCACTTCGGGATATTGATGAAGTTCCGGTACTGCTTCTGGCTCCCGTCGCTTTCGTCGATCCCGTTCTTCCCGCCGCCGTCAGCAAGGCTGGACAACATGTCCATAAAATGCTGCCAGTAGGCGCGGCCTCTCTGCTGTTTCTGCGGATTTCCGTTGCGGTAAACCAGCCATGTCGCCCAGTCCGCGATATACCGGTGAAGCCATTCCGGAAGATTCGGGATATCCGTGTCTTCCGTCAGGCGCGGGTAAGCCTCGCTCGGAACATGCTGGTGATCCCACACAATCGCGATCCGGTCATACGCTTCATTGATATAGTCATCCACATGGGGAAGATAGTCCCCCAGGTCATCCGCATCGTTGTTCGTCTGGAACATCACCTGTTCCTGGATCTCCAGCATCGTCATTGAACTCACCTCTTACAGCTTGGGATATTTCTCCTTCAGCACGACGTATACCGACACCGGCACCTGAACCGGTTCGCCGCGATGGATCTTGTAGCATTTCTCATGCTCCTCGTTCGCGATGGTAACGTGTTCGTACTGATCGACACTCAGTCCGGCGCTGCCCGGGTCTTCCAGCTCCGGCAGGAAGATCGTCACCAGCGGTTCCTTCGCTTCCTCCTCCTTCGGGGGCATCTGTACGGTCAGGGTGTCAAATTCTTTCTTTGCAGCCATTGTAAGGCTCCTTTCTTATTCTTCACGCCAGCGTGACCCTGATGTCCTTCAGGTGCCACACACTGTTGGGATAATTGGCATAGCTGAACCGCAGGCCCTTCACGTCTTTCTCCAACGTGAAAGTGTTCTCCATTGTGGTCCAGTCCGTGTCCAGTTCGTTAAAGTGATAGAAGTCGGTGTTCGTATCATCGGAGAAATACGCCTGTACGCGAATCCCCCAGGTGTCCTCGTTGCCGCCGTCTGTCACAAGCCCGGTCACGCTCACCTTGAAAGCCGTCCCTGCAGGGATTGTCTCTGTCAGGCTGTAGCAGTGTCCTTCGTGATTGAATCTGTCAGACGTCGCCACGGCGATGCCGTCAGCATATGTAATGCCGGTCAGCCCGTCGAACTCGTCCATACTGAAAAGATTATTGACAGCCGGAGGATTGCCCGCGCCTGTCGCTTTCAGCCGCATTAGCGTTTTCAGATCCATCAGGAACCACTCCCGCCAAGCGCGGCGATCTTCAGCCACTCGGAGCCGGAATCGCCTTCCTCGTCGTAGGCGTAGACATCGCCCTTGTCCACTTCCAGGAACAGGCTCCCGGTCGCAACGCCCAGCGGCTTGTCATCCGTGCTGAGTCCGGCAGCCTCGATGTAAGGCACGTCCTCTACCAGCACTTCCTTTTTAATAATTCTCACAGCCATTGTTCTCATCTCCTTGTAAAAAAGTGTGGGAGCCAGTTGGCGCTGGCTCCCACGGGGAGGAAGGAAAAACCATGAGGACCGGCGGAGGTAACCGGTCCCCGGGAAACATCTTAGGCACTCACCGCGTGTTCGATGCGGACAATGAAGTCATCCTGGAGAACAGCGCAGCAGAAGTGCGGAACCTTCCAGGCAATGGTTCCTCTCTGATTGTCTTTACACCCTCGGTTTCCCGATATTTATCAGGGGAGTAGACTATATCTTCAACCGTTACCGGTTGCGTGGCACTTCGGAATACGGAGTTTCACCGTAATCCTACTCCCATATGGGATAGTCGTTACACCTTCCTTGTTTCCAAGGCTTGGCACGGGATCGGCATACCTTTATGGCTTTAGCTTTCCCCGTTAGCAGCATTTCTGCCACACCCTACATTTGTAGGTTCACCACGTTTTCATTTGCCTGTTGTCAGGCAACGCGCCCAATATTAAGCGGATCGTCAGAGCCGGAAGAGCCGACGGGCTTCACGATGATCTGGATGTTCGGTTTGCCGGTGCCGCCCAGCTTCACCATGCCGAAAGCGTTCTGGCCGTAGATCAGCGTCGCGTGGACGTCAACAGAGTTGCCGCCGCCGGTAGGCGTGATCTTTGTGGTGTTGCTGGTGGTCCAGTTCGCGCCTTCAGTGGCGGAAGGATTCCAGCGGAACACGACTTTCGTGGTGTTGGCAGTGCTGGACGGATAGATGCGCTCAATGCACATCAGCGTGTTGTAGGTGGTGCTGCGGTTCACATAAACCAGCTTGCCAGTCAGTTCGCGGGCAACGTCCTCGGTCATGGTTTCGGCGATGGTCATCGTCCGGGTGGTCATGTCGTAGGTGGCGGCAGCGGTCAGATAACCCGTGGTGTCATACAGGTAGTTCTCGGTGGTGAACACTTTCGCGTTGTCCACTTCAAAGAACTTCACCTTGTAGATGGTGCCGAGTTCGTACCGCTGTACTCTGGTGTCGTTCTGGTACTTGGCCACATCGATCCAGTGGGTGTCCTGACTCAGATCGTAGTAGGTGTCATGGCTGATCTTCGCGTGGTAGAAACCGTCCGGGAAAGGCTGAGCGCCCTTCTTCTTCAGGTTGCGGACCGCCTTTTTGACCGTCGCGTAGGTGATCACGTCGGTGCCGGCGATGGAAGCGCGGGCAGCCACAGTGCCGGGGAACATGACGTTCAGGCCGGCACAGATCTGATCGCGGCCAACCGTGTCGATGGACAGCTGGGCCTGGCGGTTCAGCCGGTCGCTCATCGCCTGGGTCTTGCTGTCCACATGGAACAGATCCAGTTCATCCGTGTAGGCCATGTAGCCGCCGTAGGGCTTGGTCATCACGGTGAAGGCAGTCTCGGTCAGCTTCTGGCCGTCCGGGGTCACGCCTTCGTACAGGGGTTTGGTGATCGCGGGCAGCTCGGTGTAACGGAAGAACTTGACATGCTTGCCGTTGTTCTTGGGCTGCTCGATCATCTGAGCATCATTCAGGTAGCCGAGGTTCGGCTCCACATTTTTCAGCGCCCGCCTCTGAAGGTAGGACTCCAGGAGAGTCGGGGCAATACCGGAATCATAGGAAAAATTGGTGTTCGCGTTAGGCATGTGTCTACACTCCTTTATCTTTTAAGGCTGTAGCGCACCCCCTGGGCAATTCGTTTCTCCATGCGTTCAAACTGCTCGTCAGACATCGTGCTGATAGCATTCTGCTGCTGGCCGCTTGCCCCGTTCGGGGAGCGCATTGGCGCGGGCGGTCTCCTCCGGCCCTTGCTCTGCATCTGCTCGGCAACGTCGTAGAAGTCCATTTTCCCGCTGATAACTGCGTTCTTGATGTCCTTGTCACTCTCAAAGACGGCCATGACATCAATGCCCGTCTTCGCTTTGATGCTGTCCACCTGATGGGCCAGCATATCGATCCGGGCGTTGGTCGCTGCGTCACGCTGGGAGGAAAACTGTCCGTTATCGTTGCGGGGCTGTGCCTGCCTCTGCGGTTCTTCCTGCTTCGGCGGCATTCCCTGTTTAAGCTGAAGGTATTCCTTCGCCCGCTCAAGGGATTTGAACTCGCCCTGGCGGACCAGCTCTTTCGCCTCGTCGTTCAGCATCTTCTCCCGGATCGGTGCCATCTGCTGCTCAAATTCGGAACGCATCCTGCGCTCCGTCTCCGCCACAGCCTTCTCGACGGCTTTGTTCACCCGCTGCTTGATCCAGCCAGGCTCGGAAGCCTGCGGCTGATTCTGCTCTTCGGGCTGCGGAGCCTCGTCCTCACCTTCGTCAAGGGATTCCAGGCTCTCCTCTTCGGACTCGTCCGTTTCTTCGGCAATGTCATCAGGAAGCGCGTCATCCGCTTCGGCATTGTCGAAATCTTCAGTGTTGACCGCGGTCTCTTCGTAATCCAAAGGAATTCTCCTTTCGCGCTCCCGTGAAAACGCGGGCAGCGTGTAAATTTATGCAAACCCCGTGAAAACGCGGGGTTCGTCACTTTATTACTCAGGCAGCGCCTGCCCGGTTGGCTGGCCCATCATGCTCCGCGCCTGATCGACAATCGCGTTCGGCTGCTGCTGCTGGGCGTTCGGGTTGTTCAGGTTCGGCGCTCCGCCGCCCCGCCTCGCGCTCATGTTCGCCAGCGTGTTCGTGGTGTTCGTGACCGCCTTCTTCAGGTTCGCGTTCTCAGCCTGCATCTGCTCCATCTGCTGGCCCATCTGCTCAATCTGCTGCTGCATCGCCTGCATCTGTTCCTGATAATGTTCGTTCGCCCGGATCACCGGCAGGATCTTGTCCTTGCCGTCCAGGTTCAGGATCTGGAACAGCGACGAAAGCGGGAAGAACTGCTGTGCCTGTGCGCTCATCGTGTAGGCTTCCATAAACATCTGGTTCTGGTTCGCCACGCGCTGCGGATCACGGCTGGACACTTCGATCTGCACGGTGTACGGCGGCGGGTTGACCGCGCCCTTCGTCTTCTTTCCGAAGATGCGTTCAACATCCATCCGCACCGGCTGGTTCCGCCCGGTGATCATGACCACGCGCTTGTTATCATAGAACTGTGCCATCAGCCAGATGATCTGCTCGACGATCTGCTTGAAACCGTACTTCAGCTGCTCCGTCCGCATCGCGGCAACCTTGCCGCCGGCTTGAATCAGCGAATTGATCGCCTTGCCGGAAACAATGCCCCCGGTGGTTTCGCCTCTCGTAAACTGGTTCGCGCCGGAGTCCTGCTTCAGGTCCGTCTGCATCTGCATCATCCACTGGTTGATCGCGCTGGTAAACGGCACGGTCTGGAGCCATTGCAGATTATCAGGCGTAATGTTGTCGCCTTCGATCACGTCGTTCTGCCAGTCCGTCAGGGCTTCCTTGTCAATGCCGCTTCCGCGCCGGACAAGCAGCCTGCCCTTACTGGCCATCCGCATGTTCATATCAACGTAGGCGGCATAGCGGTTAATGTACCGCATCATCGGCGTCAGCTCATGCACCAGCCCTTCGCCGGCCAGGGAGCCTTCCACCGGATCATGCACGTCGATCACAAACGGATACAGGCCGTGGGCATATACGTCACGGTCAACGGAAAGCAGCGCGTTCCCGGCGGCAAAGGCGACATTCACCGTATACCGTCTGGTCTTCGCGTTGTACTCTCTCCACCAGTACTCGATCATCAGGGCGCGGCGCTCATCACTCATGTGATCGGCGTCCTCCTGCCCGATGGTCATGCCGACATTGTTGTGCGTTCCGTCATCGCAGCCAACGAACCGCCCGTTCTCCGGGTAATGCTCACGGTACCATGAGAGCGGATGCCAGCTCACCTTCATGACCGCACGGCAGTCCTGGATGTTCTCCGCCGTCGGGTCCCACAGGAAAGCCTCCAGCGGCCAGCGGATCAGCGCGATCTCGCCCTTGCCGTAGGACATGTCAGGGTCCCATGCAACCTGTGTCACCGCTGTGCCGGGACCGTAGAAGTCCTCGCAGCGCCGGTAATGCATCTGCTCAAAGTCATTCGCGCAGTAGATCACATAATGGACCATGTCCTGTAGATCGTCAGCGGCGTCCTGCATCTCCGCCGTCTCCGGCAGCAGCTTCGCCTCCGGCATCGAAAGCATCTGATCGGCTACCACATTATTGATCGTGCTTTTCAGCGTCTGAAGCTGGAGCGTCCGTTTCCCGTTCCGGCGAATCGTCTCCTCATCGTCCTGCCCGGGATCGTCCATGTGTACGATCTTCCGCACGTCCTTCGCGGCTTCGTGGTAAGGCCGGTTCATCTGCTCAAAAATGTCAAGCCGGTCATAGATAACCTCCAGCAGTTCCTTGTCTTCCTCGTCAAGCTCCTGCTCTTCCAGGAAATACTCGGCCTGAAGGTCTTTCTCTTTCTCAGTCATGCAATCACCTCAATATAGGGAGAGCGCGGCAAGTATCAAAAAAAAGAAAACAGGCATCTCCTTCTTTTTTTATTTTGCACGTTGCCTGCCGCGCTACTCGTCAAAGGGAGAGAAGGGTTTGTATGCCGCCGGCGGCTTCCGTACCGGCGAAACCGGATGGTCCATAAAGAAGTACCGCGTCGCGTCATAGTCGTGGTCCTCGGCCTCGCTGTCCACGTCCTCCGGCTTTTTCTGCGAATAAGGCAGCGTCGGCACCGTGCGTATCCAGTTCTGGCATGTGCTGAACACATACATCATCGGCCTGCCGTCAGGATCAAACCGCATCCGCTCATGGACCTGCATCTTCCCCGGCAGCCGCGCATGATCGCCCTTGTTGAACACGACGCCCTGTCGGCGTCCCACATAGCCGGGTGCCATCTGATCCGCAACGCTGTCGCCGCGTGACTTGTCAAAGATCGCCGGATCTGCAACACGCAGGATATTCAGATTCTCATGCCGTTCCTTTTCCTCGCGCTCAAGGATACCGTCCGCAATCTGGATCGGCGTCAACTCCAGCCCGACATTCGCCTGCCTCGGCTTCACGCCTGGCCACTCGCGGTAAAGGTAAGCCCGTCCGGCAAAGTCCATTGCCCACCACTGGCAGGCAAACGGCTTGCTGTAGCCGTGGTCAAAACTGAAGAAACGCGGCCAGTCAAGCGGGATCTCAAACGGCTCGATCACATGCGTCCAAAGCCGGTCATGGTAATGGGCAGGATCATTCACAAACTCCTTGAATACCTGTCCTTCAAAACTGTCCCAGTCACCGTTCAGCAGCGCCTTCTTCAGCGCCTCCGGTTTCTGCTCCAGCTCAAAGATGTAGTCCTCAGTGATGAACGGGTTTTCCATTGCCAGCGCGGGAATGTACTGGGTCCTAATCTTCTTCGACTTGTGCAAAGTCTCACTGAATATCTCCTGCGTCTGGATCGACAGGTACGGCCCCGCATCCACAAACATCTTCTTGACCCAGCCATGCCCGATGTTCCCAGGGTTCGATGCGCTTCTGACAATCGGCACAACCCCCAGACTCTTCTTCGCACGAAGGCGCGTCTTCAGGAAATCGTAAACCACCTGTTCAAACGAAGTCAGTTCGTCAAAGTACAGGAACTGAATCTCAATACCGGAATACTTAAACCGGTCAGCCTCGTTCTCGCAGTGCCGGAACAGGATCTTGCTTCCGTTGACAAGCTTGTATTCGTGCCGTCCGGTATTGTATACAGCCAGCCCTTCCGGATAAGACGCCTGCGCTTCCTTGATGTCCGTGTCCTCCAGCTCCTGATAGGTACGGCGAAACACAACCGCCGTCGTGCCAGGATTCTTCAGACAACGGAACAAAGCGTCCATGATGAGAGCCTTAGTCTTGCCCCCCACCGGCTGCACCGCCGTAGAGAATCTCGTTCGCCGGTGAAGCATGAAAAATTTTCTGCTTCGGCGTCGGCTGATAATTGATCACTATCGAAGGCATCGCCCGCCATCGCCTCCCTTCTCAAAAAAACTCCCCAGGGAGGAAGTGTCCCGGAGGTGAAGCCAAAAACTCGTTCGTCGTCGGCGGCGCGGAGTCCCAGTCACGATTCGGCCCCCCGGGGGATCGCCCTGGACCCCCTCCCCCGGGTCGCTGGCCGTGGCCGGAGCGGGGCGGCGGGGGGCTGGTCGGGCTGGTCGCCGCTGGCTGTGGGCGGAGCCGGCGCTGGCTGCCGGGGCGCTGGCCGTGGCGGGGCGGAGGCTGGCTGCCGGTCTCCGGATCGGGGCGGGGCGCTGGTAAATAATCCGGCTGGCTGTGGAGCATGCACTGATCTGGTACTACCATAGAGATATTATCTATCAAGTAATATCACAACTATTCGTAAAACCATTGTTTAGCGAATAGTTGGAAAATGCCCTTCAGCCCTTACGGATCAACGACTCTAGCCGTTTTTGCCAGATTCTGCCATGACGATCTGTGAATACTGACTGCATAATCACCCTGAATAATGCCGTTTATGCATTTTCATCATCAGGACTGCCAAGGTCAGGCATACCAGATATTTCCACCTTCAGGGCTGTTTCCTGGTTCTGGATCACGCCTATTTTCCCAGCTAGCACCAGAACGTCATTAGCTGCCTTGTTGGCTAACCATTCCGTATCAGAATCAACCTGTGTCTTTATCCGTTTGATGGAAACAGGAACGTGCCGACGGACTGTAGCTTTCAGTTCGTCTTGCCAGATCGCGTCAGCATCAGGCCGATGCCGCCAGCGGTACATTTGCTGGTATGCGTTCTGCTTTACTTTCTCTCCACAGGTTTCAGGGTCCAGATGGAATATCTGTCTCAGGATTTCGTCGGCTGATTCACCACGGGCTTCCATCCGAATGAAATTCTCGATTCTGGCCGTCATCGGAGCCAGCGGTCTTGCCATCGGGATCACCTCCCTTCCGGACCCCGGCGGGGGTCTGTCTGTCATTTGTGTTTATGCCATATAAATTTCCTCTAATACCTTTTAAGCGGATAGAAAGAGGAAGGAAATGATTTTGAATAGATAGGAAACGGATGGAGATGGAGCTTTCTTATTATCGTTAGGAGCTATGCTGAATTCACGATCTCAAATCCTGCTTTCTGCCGATCTGGCTGTGATGGGCTGGACGGTTTCCAGACACAAAAAAAGAGCCGGCCTTTGGAGCCGGATGGAATCGAT
>Ga0310786_10002745_pt1 | contig 26458 bp, 21 predicted proteins | sample AusTroGonzalo_MG_FD_203881 | JGI IMG/M metagenome (GOLD analysis project Ga0310786, IMG submission 203881) | Bovine rumen microbial communities from tropical cattle in Woodstock, Queensland, Australia - Gonzalo_03 (v2) (version 2) | ecosystem: Host-associated > Mammals > Digestive system >...
TTACATCCGCAGTCTTGGTGTAGCTGCAAAGATGATACTCGAGGATATCCAGTCCGGTGAACAGGACTCAGCGCTCCTTCTTGACGCTGCCGAACAGAAGATATACGATATCCGTCAGGGACGCGATGTCCAGGGACTTATCCCCCTCAAAACCGCGATAACCGAAGCTTATGAAAGGCTCGGTGCTCTGAATGGTCCCGACCGCGATAAATTCGTAGGTGCAAGAACAGGGTTTACGCTGCTTGACAGCATAACCTCAGGTCTGAACAAATCCGACCTTATCATTATCGCTGCCCGTCCCGGTATGGGTAAGACTTCATTCGCAATGAATATCGCAACGAACGTCGCAAGGCGTTCCGGTGACAAGGAAGTCGTTACCTTCAACCTCGAAATGTCAAAGGAGCAGCTCGCTACCCGTATCCTCTCCACTGAGGCTCTCGTTGACTCAAACAGCCTCAGAAACGGCAGGATAAGCGGTGAAGACTGGGTAAAACTCGCCACAAGCGCAGGCTACCTCAGTACGCTCCCGCTCTTTATCGACGATACAGCAAGCATGACGGTCCAGCAGATGAAGGCTAAGCTCCGCCGTACAAAAAATCTCGGACTTGTCATCATTGACTACCTCCAGCTCATGGAATCAACGTCAAAATCCGACAACAGAGTAGTTGTTATCTCCGAGATAACACGACAGCTCAAGGTCATGGCAAAGGAACTCAACGTACCGGTCATACTCCTTTCACAGCTCTCCCGTGCTGTTGAGAGCCGAACCGACAAGCGCCCCATGCTCTCAGACCTCCGTGAATCGGGTTCTATCGAGCAGGATGCCGATATCGTTCTCTTCCTCTACCGCGATGCTTACTACAACAAAGAAAGTCAGCGACAGAATATCTCGGAATGTATCGTTGCAAAAAACCGTCACGGTGAGACCGGTACGGTTGAACTGATATGGGACGGTCAGTATACACGCTTCTCGAATCCAGAGTACAACACACCTCCGGAGAACTGATATGCTTACTGATAAGATACGCTCGTTCATAAGCGCTGAGAATATGCTCAGTTCAGGTGAAACTGTGGTTTGCGGACTTTCCGGCGGCGCGGACAGCGTCTGCCTTCTGCTTGCAATGAACGCTCTCGCGGACGAACTCGGCATAAAGGTCGAGGCTCTCCACGTCAACCACTGTCTGAGAGGCGCGGAAAGTCAGCGCGATGAGGATTTCTGCCGTGAATTATGTGAAAAACTCACTGTGCCGTTCACAGCAGTCTCATGCGACGTCAAAAGATATGCCGAACAGCACTCCCTCTCCACAGAGGAAGCTGCCCGAAAGCTCAGATACGGCATTTTCGAGGAAAATTCATGCGGAAAGAAGTTGGCAACAGCCCATAACGCCGATGATGACCTCGAAACGATGATACTCAATCTCGTCCGCGGTACTGCTCTGAAGGGTCTTTCCGGCATCCCTGCCGTCAGGGGCAATATCATCCGTCCCCTGCTGACAGTCACAAGGCACGAGATTGAAGAATTTCTCGCTTCAAACGGACAATCCTTCGTCACAGACAGCACCAATCTCTCAGATGATTACACAAGGAACAAGATCCGCCACAGGATAGTTCCGCTCCTTTGTGAACTCAATCCTTCCGCTGCTGTTACGGCTGCACGTTCAGCCGCAGCTCTCAGAGAGGAAAATGCTTTCATCGAAAGCGAAACAGATCGTGCGGAGGCGGAATGCCGGTGCGGAAACACGTTCACAGGACTTGCAGATCACCCGGCTGTGATACGCAAGCGCTGTACAGCAAGGCTGTTATCCGAGAATGCAGTTCCTTACTCCTACGACAGACTGTGCGCCGCGGATAATATCATTGTAAACGGCGGAAAACTCAATGTAAGCGGAGACAGATATCTCGTCTCAGACGGCAAAAGATTCAGCCTTGAGACTATCCCGGTCAAGTCTGAGATACCGGAGCTTTCGGCAGAGCTCGTCCAGGGCGAGAACAGTATCTACCCGGAAAGAGAGCTGTTCTGTGAGATGCTGCTTTGTGATGATTTAAAGAAATCTGAACCTGTTAACAAAATGTTAACATATTACCTGCTTGATTATGATAAAATAGTAGGCAGAGCGGTCATAAGGAACCGCCGCAACGGGGACAGGATAAAGCTTGCCGGAAGGGATTTTACCTCATCAGTGAAAAAGCTTATAAATGAGAAAATACCGGCGCAGGAAAGACCTTTCCTGCACTTTATCGAAGATGAATGCGGAACTATCCTCGCTGAAGGGATAGGCATTGCCGACCGTGTAAGACCGGACGGCACTACCCGCAGACTCATGAAGATCACCATCAGGAATATTTAGCGAATGGAGTGGATAATTTGACGCCAAGAAAAAACAGGGGTGTTCTTACTTACCTTATAATCATTATCATCGCTATCGGCGCTATTTACCTCGTCAGCTCAAAACTTGCCAAAAACGCCGATAAGACAAACTACAACGAGGTAATGGAGCACTTCGACAACTACGAAGTCTCCTACTACGAACTTGATCTCGGTTCGGGTGAGCTTACCTACAAGCTCCGCGGCGAGAACTCAAAGAAGAAATATGAAGTTCCGAATGTTTCCATATTCCTCGATGATACTGAGGATTACAGACAGGAATACAACAAGAAATGGGCTTCAAAGGACGGCGAGGATTTCAAGCCTGTCGAGCAGAATTTCATAAAGATCAAGGACAGAACATGGCTCTATTCCCTCATTCCGGTCCTTATCACAGTTGTACTCGGTATCGCCATCCTCTACTTTATGATGAAACAGACCGGCGGCGGTGGCAAGTACACCTCCTTCGGAAAAGCTAATCTGAAAAATCAGGCAAGTTCACGCAAGGCTACCTTCAAGGACGTTGCCGGTGCAGACGAAGAAAAACAGGAACTTGAGGAGATCGTTGACTTCCTCAAGCGTCCTACAAAATATAAGGACATCGGTGCTAAAGTTCCGAAGGGAGTTCTCCTTCTCGGACCTCCCGGTACAGGTAAGACTCTCCTTGCAAGAGCTGTTGCCGGTGAAGCAGGCTGCCCGTTCTTCCCGATTTCCGGTTCGGACTTCGTCGAGATGTTCGTCGGTGTCGGCGCATCACGTGTTAGAGATCTCTTCGACCAGGCTAAGAAACACGCTCCGGCTATAATCTTCATCGACGAGATAGACGCTGTCGGACGTCACAGAGGTGCCGGTCTCGGCGGCGGACACGATGAACGTGAGCAGACACTCAACCAGCTCCTCGTTGAAATGGACGGATTTACCGGAAATGAGAGCGTTATCGTTATCGCAGCCACTAACCGCCGTGATATCCTCGACCCTGCTCTCCTCAGACCCGGACGCTTCGACAGACAGATCGTTGTCGGATATCCAGATGTTAAGGGACGTGAGGAGATACTCCGCGTTCATGCTAAGAACAAGCCGCTCGGTCCCGACGTTGACCTCAGAGTCATCGCTCAGACCACTCAGGGCTTCACAGGTGCAGACCTTGAGAACCTTCTCAACGAAGCTGCCCTCCTTGCTGCAAGAGCTGACAGAATGGCTATCACCGAAAAGGACATCGAGGAAGCCACAATGAAGGTCATCGCAGGTCCGGAGAAGAAGTCTCGTATCGTTACAGAACACGACAGGCGCGTTACCGCTTATCACGAGTCAGGTCACGCTATTGCAGCATATAACCTTCCCACTCAGGATAAGGTACACCAGGTGACCATAATCCAGCGCGGAATGGCTGCCGGACTTACAGTGACCCGTCCTGATACGGACGATCAGCACGTTTCACGCAACCAGATGCGTGAAAGCATAATAATGCTTCTCGGCGGAAGAGTTGCTGAAGAGCTCATCCTCGATGATATCTGCACAGGTGCTTCAAACGATATCGAACGTGCGACCTCGACTGCCCGCAATATGGTCACAAGATACGGCTTCTCCAAGAAGCTCGGAACTGTGGTCTACGGCTCTGACAATGATGAGGTATTCCTCGGCAAGGATTACGGTCACACAAGGAACTACAGTGAGGCTGTTGCCGCACAGATAGATGAAGAAGTAAAGACTATCATCGAAAAGGCTTACGCTGACTGTGCTGATATCCTCAGGAAGAACCTCGATAAGCTTCATCTTCTCGCAAAGTACCTGCTTAAATATGAGAAGATCGACGGTCCCGACTTTGAAAGGCTCATGCGCGGAGAGATCGGTGAGGATATCCTCATTGACGTACCCGCTACCGAAGAGCAGCAGACCGCCGAAACAAATGACACAGAACAGGAATAATGCTGTAAGGGCTGCTGCATGATGCGGCAGCCTTTTTTCCGGCATAAATACCCTTGGAGGAACAAATGAACACCACTGATCTTATACTATGTGCTGTGGCTGCCGCGGCTCTCGATATATGTGCCATGGTACTTATACTCTCGGCTTATATAGACAGAAAGCCGGGAAAACGCTACTGGAAACATATGACAGGCGGTATGGAGCTCGCTGAAACAGGAACTTCCTTCCCTCTCGGCTGTGATGAACTCATCATCGGCAGACACGCTTCCGCTGACATAAGACTGCCTGATATATCGGTATCGCGCTATCATGCCCTGCTGACAGTCTCAAAGGGGTTGTGGACGATAACCGATATAGGCTCGAAGTCAGGAATATTCATAAACGGTAACCTCGTTAAAAAGGCTGTTCTCCGTGAAAACGATGTACTTTCCATAGGCTCTCACAGGCTTGTTTTCAGAAGAAGGAGGGAGAAGAATGAATAATCCCGTATCTTACGTTTTCTCCTGCCTTTTCGTACTCATAGCCCACGGTGCAATGCTCGCGAATGTCTTCATCAACGGCAATTACGACAACATTTCACAGCCTGTGGTTCTTGCTGCGGCTGTGCTTCTGCTCGATGTTGCATACTTCATCATAATGCTTTTCTTCCGTCAGACCTCATACGCGGTGGATTTCCTGCTGATACTCGTACTGAATATGAGCGTTATCTTCCAGTCATGCTTCGGAGAGATAAAATTCTCGGTCAAGCATTACATCACAGCGATAGTTGCACTTGCTGCCTGCCGCGGAGGATATCTCATCTGCCGTGACTACAAATGGATACAGACTAAACGAAAATACATCTACGCAGGTGTCGGCATCTGCATGGTGCTGATACTCACCCTTACAGGCAGCAGAAGCATGTGGATATCCATTGGCTCATCGACGATACAGCCTTCAGAATTCATGAAGCCTCTGTTCGTACTCGCCTGTGCGACATCAGTTACCGAACAGCTCAACAAGAAAAAGGTTCTGATATTCAACGTAGTTTACGAAAACCTTGCTCTTTTCGGACTTATGCTCGCGATATGCCTCCTCCAGTGGTGGTGCCGCGACCTGGGAAGTCTCCCGACCTTCATGGGAATATACATCAGCGGTTTTATGCTCCGGATATGCTACCCCAAGGCCAAGCTATCGAAGAAGACCTTCGCATTTGCCGGCGCTGCCCTGCTTGTTGCTGCTATAATCGCCATGAGAATGGCACCGGACTACGTTCAGCAGCGTCTGCACTCCGATATCTGGAACGACATCAACGGCGACGGATATCAGCAGTCACAGGCTCTCATCGGTATCGCCAACGGCGGCTGGATCGGCACAGGTCCCGGTCACGGAAAGCTCTGCGAGGTATTCGCCCATGACAACGATATCGTTTTCGCGACAGTCTGCGAGGAATGGGGACTTCTCTACGCCCTCATGATGATATTCGTTCTGCTCATAATGATGGCTGTACCGCTTATAGTTCCGCCTCGTTCGTACTACCACGGAACTATGGCTGCCGGAGTATGCGCTGCATTCACGGTACAGACAGCCCTCAATATCTTCGGTTCATGCAACATGATACCCTTCACAGGCGTTACTATCCCCTTCATATCATCTGGCGGCAGCTCAATGCTTGTAAGCGGATTCATGGCTGGTATGCTCATTGCTGCGATATCGCCTAAGCTCGATGAACCGCCGAAAAGAATGAAGATGCCCGTACAGCCGCAGCGTCCAAGGAGGTATCCGTCATGAAGAGCATAAGAAGATGCCAGCATATAATCAGCCTTTTCCTTGTATTCTTCATCGCAGGTATGACCATACTCGTTGTCAAAATACAGCATGAAGCTCCATTCTATATGATGAATTCCGATGAGCACAAGCTCGGAATGGTCTATGACAGGAACGGCGATGTCCTCTTCGACGGTACTCTCGAAGAAGGAGACACAAGCAAGTATCCCTACGGTCACTTCATAGACGTCGGAAATATCATCGGTGACGACAAGGGACAGATGTCCAACACTCTCGTTGCCAAGAATATCGAAAAGCTCAACAATTACAGCTTTTCGGAGGGACTTGTAAGCGAAGGCGGCAAAGCTGCAATATACACGACCCTTGACCACAAGGCAAATCAGGCTGTATACAACTCTTTTTTGGGCAATGACGGCTGCGCGGTAGCATATAACTACGTCACAGGCGAGATACTTGTCTGCACAAGCCTCCCCTCCCTCGATATAACGCAGGGATATGCAAATATCGAAAATTTCCGGAGCGGAACTCTCCTGTCAAAGACGCTCTGCGGAACTGTTCCCGGCTCGACACAGAAGGTCTCAACTGTTCTTTCGGCACTCGAAATAATGGGACCGGACGTTCTGCTCTCCAAGAGCTTCACCTGCCTCGGAAAATACACAAATAAGAGCGGAAAAGATATAGACTGCCATGAGCTTTACGGTCACGGCACTCTCAACCTCCAGCAGGCTGTTGAAAAGAGCTGTAATCCGTTCTTCGCACAACTCATAGAAGACCCTGACCTTCCGCTGAACCGTCTCATAAAAATGTACAGAAAACTCGGATATGCCGTTAACGGTGAAGATATGGACTATATCAATATCGACGGCATCGAATGTGAGACCGCTTCCACAACTCTCACTGACCCTTATGACTTCCAGACCCAGTGGGGCTGCATAGGTCAGGGAGACACTCTCGTCAGCCCGATACAGCTCATGATGTGGCAGAGCGCAATCGCAAACGGCACAGGTAAAATGACAATGCCCCACCTTATCAGCAAGGTCACCAACGTCAAGGGTAAAATCTCCGAAACTGCCTCCACGAAGCATTCAAGCCGTCTCTTCTCCGAGGATACCGCTCATACCATGCGTCAGATACTCACGACCAACGGTGCAAACAACTACACTTATCTCATCTACGGCTACGATCTCGGTATCAAGAGCGGTACTGCTCAGGTAGAGAACGGAAACAAGGAGAATTCTCTTCTTGTCGGATTTGTTGATGATGCAGAGCTTCCGATAGCATTCTGCGTAGTCCTCGAAGACAGAAACAGCACTTATCTCAAACCGGAGCAGATAGTTAAAGTAATGCTCGACCAGCTTTCGGCAGACCTTAAATGATGTCTGTAATATTTAACAAATATGCGTCTTCATATTTGTGTATATCAACAAAATTGACAAAAAGCGCTTGTATATTTTTTAAAGTAATGGTATAATATAACCATAAAGTTATGCTTTAGCTTTGCTAAGGCTTAAAGGAGGACTACTATGAAAACAACTATCACAGCCAAAAAAATGCAGATACCTCAGAACTTCACAGAATACGCAGAAAAAAGGATTGACTCACGCCTCGGAAAATTCTTCGGCGACGACGCTGATGCAAAGATCGTTATCTCTGAACTTAAAACTCAGATCGAGCTTGAGCTCACAGTAAAGTATAACAGCATGATCTTCCGTGCAGAGCGCTCTGCCGAGGACAAATATGTCGCACTTGACGACGCAATAGATAAGATCATCAGACAGATCAGAAAGAACAAGACAAAGGTCGAGAAGAAGCTCAAGGATACAGCCTTCAAGGAGGCATTCGCTTATCCCGTACCTGAGACCGTTGACTATGAGGTCGTTAAGCATAAGAAGTTCAAGCTTCGTCCCATGGCAGTAGAGGAAGCTATCCTCCAGATGAATATGCTCGACCACGAGTTCTTCATGTTCACCAATGCTGAGACCGGTCTCATCAACGTTGTATACAAGCGTGACGACGGCAATTATTCAGTTCTCGAACCGGATAACGGCTGATCGCATCGAATAAGACAAACTGACTAAACATTCAAGGTATGCCGGACTTCTTGTCCGGCATACCTGTTAATTAAGGAGAGATAACTATGGATATAAACAAAAAAGCAGCAATCGAAAAGCGCATAATGGCTGTTGGCGAAAAGCTCCGAAAGAATAATATGGAATTCTATTACGCGGAAAAGGCTTCTGATGTCCGCGGCATTGTCGAGGGACTTATGAAAGAGGGCGATACCGTTACTCACGGCGGCTCTGTAAGTATGACTGAATGCGGGATAAGAGAACTTCTCACTTCCGGGAAGTACAACTACCTTGACCGCTCGAAAGCTACTACTCCCGAGGAGACCGTAGCTGTATACCGCGCCGCTTTTTCAGCTGATGTTTACATCTCAAGCACTAATGCCATAACAGACGACGGTGTTCTCTACAATGTTGACGGCAACAGCAACAGAATAGCAGCGATAGCATTCGGACCTTCATCCGTTATCATAATCGCAGGCTATAACAAGATCGTCCACGACCTGAAAGAGGCCGAAACAAGAGTAAAAACCGCTGCTGCACCGCCTAACTGCGTCCGCCTCTCCTGCGATACATACTGCAAGGGAAAGGGTGAATGTGTGTCTCTCCAAAAAGGCGATCATCAGATCTACGACGGCTGTTCAGGCGACGGACGCATCTGCTGCAATTACCTTATATCCGCTCAGCAGCGTCACAAGGGACGTATCAAAGTCATAATTGTCGGCGAAGAGCTCGGCTTCTGAGGTTTCAGCTTATGAAGAAAAAAATAACTGCATTATGCCTTGCCGTATTGACGTTTTCAGCGGCTGGCTGCTCTTCCGGAAGCAGCAAAAGCTCCTCCGGTAATATCGAAGACTTGATCCAGAGTGTAACTGATGAGGATAGCTCAGCTGCTTCCACAACCGAAAAATCCACAACATCAAAAAAAGGAACAACAACTGAACCGGTTACTGAAAAGGTGACCGAACCTCAGAACGTGGAAGTCGGCTCGATGCCGGTCTTGTCTATCAATACCGAACAAACCGGTCCTCATGCTCTTGATTTCGTTACAGAACCAATAGCAGCTCATGTTTCAAAAGCTATTGCCTCATGGACTCCGGGATATGTTATACCTGATGAGCCTTATTACGAAGCTTGCACAATATCCGTTACAGATACCGATAGCAAACTCCTGCTCGATTCGGCAAATGCCGAGGTCAAGGTAAGAGGAAACTGGACAACAAGCTATGACAAAAAACCGCTTCGTATAAAATTCGAAAAAAAGCATAACCTTCTCGGTCTCAATGATGGTGCGGAATTCAAGAACTGGGTCCTTCTTGCTGAGTACAAGGATTACTCCATGCTCAGAAACAAGACTGCCCTCTCGATAGCAAGGGAGATACTCGGCAAAGACGGTCTATATGCTGCCGATGCTGAGCTTGTAGAGGTTTACATCAACGGCGAATACTGGGGCGTATACCTCCTGACAGAATTCCAGCAGGTCAACCATGACCGTGTTGATATCACTGAGCCGGATAAGGACTATACAGGCACAGATATAGGCTATTTCCTTGAATACGACGGTTATTACTACAATGAGGATGCACTGCACAGCTTCCTGCCGGATTATCACGGAAACGCTCCACTTGTCCCATTCGACGGAAATGACGGAAGCGGTCAGGAGATAAAGTGTCTCAGTGACGGAAGCGATCCTTACAAGGAGGATGCCGGTATCACAATAAAGAGCAAGATAAACTCTCCGGAGCAGAGAGATTTCATCGAGAACTATATCAATGGTGTGTATGCTATTATGTATAGGGCAGCCTATTACGGTGAGTCTTACGTTTTCACAGATGATATGAAGACCATTCGTGAGGCAAAGGATATATCTACAGAGGACGCTGTAAGAACTGTTGTCGATGTTGATTCACTTGCCGACTGCTATATCATCAACGAGCTGTGCTGTGATGCTGACCTCTATTGGTCGAGCTTCTTTATGGACGTTGATTTTGGAAGCGGCGGTGACGGAAAGCTGAGATTTGAAGCTCCTTGGGACTTCGATTCCGCCCTCGGAAACAAGGTCGACCGCGTAGAGGACAGTACCGGTTTCTATGCAGCAAATATACTCTCTGACGTAAACGATACCTATACGACGATCAATCCCTGGCTCGCTGTTCTTATGTATGAGGATTGGTTCGAGGAGCTCATAAAAGAGAAATGGACCTCCGCTTACGAAGATGGTGTTTTCGACAGGGCGCTTGTTGCGATAAAGAGCGACAAGACAGTTCATAAACAGGCATTTGCCGATAATTACTGCGAATGGAACAACAATACTCCTACAAGTGCAGTCAGCAACGAGCTTTGCAGCGCAGCACTCTATTGCAGCACAGAAGAGGAAGCGGCAAACTATCTCTCGAACTGGCTGAAAAAACGCGTTGAGTTCATGAACGAACAGTGGCATAAATAAACGCTAAGGGCATTGACCTTCTGAGTCAATGCCCTTAAATGTTTTCTATTCTCTTTATTCTTTATTGTACATAGGGAAGCTTGTCGATAATGTTGAGCTTATACTTCTGGATAGTAAGAGCATCCTTGTTGGTGATATCATTGCTGCCGTCAACGTCAGCGTTAGCCTCACCTTCTTCTGTAAGCTTATACTTATCCGGATTGCTTATTGTCTGCATGATGAAAACCGCATCTGCCATATTTACCTCGGTATCGCAGTTAGCATCGCCGTAAACTATCTCCTTGCCTGTGGAGTCATCTGTTGAGGGTTCGGAAGTGTCCTGCTTCTCGTATTCGTATACCATAGTAATGGTATTGTAGGTTACTGTTACGTCTGCGCCCTTGTCGTCATTTGTGGAGGACTTCCACCAGTCCTGGAACTCGATGAAGGTATCCTTGATCGTAGCAGGCTCACCCTCAAGAGTAGTTGTAGTGTCGATCGGGATATCGAATGTTCCGTCCATAAGAACAACGTTATCGCCTGTGCCGCCGCCGTAGCTGAAGGACTTCATGCCCCAGTGAGATACACCGTCCGCAGTAACGAGCTTGTTGAAGCAGAGTCCGCCGCCTCCGCCGTACCAGTTTGCGCCTGTTGAGCAGGAAGCAGTTGTGTTGATGATAACCTTTTTCAGAGCAGCAGCGTCCTCAATGGGTATCATCGGGTAGTTATTCTGAGACATCTCAAGCTCGTCGAACTTAAATACAACTTCCTTGACGTCGGGCTTTACAGGCTCAACATAGAGAGTCTTGTCTGTTGCCTTGTCGGAGATAACTACCTGTGCAGCTGTGAGAGGGGGAAGCTCAACAGTAATAGTATCGCCTGAGAGGTCGTTCTGTACGTCGATAACGCGGATATCGCTGTGATCTTCTGAGATAGCGTATACAACAGCGCTCTTGTAGTTCTCAGCGCCGCCTGCTATCTTGATCTCAGCCTTCTCGCTCTTTGTAAGGTCCTTGTTAGTGATAACGACCTTTACCTCGGAAGTATCATCTCCGTCGATGGAAGCGAATGCAGCAGACTTTGAAAGATCCTCTGTGGAGGTCTTAACGAGGTTGTCGCCGAACTTGCCGCCTTCACCGTCGTAGTTGGTGTAGAGGTTGATAGCGGACTCAACATAGGGACACTCGGAAAGAGTTCCCCAGTAAGTTGCGAAGTAAACGTTGTTGAGGGCGAAAGCACCGAGAGCCTCAGCCTCAGCAAGGCCTGTTCTGATGTTCTTGCCTGTCACCTTTTCGTTTCCGATGTTTCCGAGGTTGTACTCGGATATAGCAAGCTTTGTTCCAGGATAATACTCATCAATTGACTTCTGGAGAACACTGAGGAACGGGAAGTATGCAGCACCCCAGGGCTGGAGCCAGCTGTCCTCAGCATACTCAGGGTCATAGAGGCTTCTTGCAGCCTGAAGTATATCGTCATCATTGTTGATTCCCTGTGAGTAGTAGTGAACATCGAATACATCGAGAAGTCTCTGACCGCTCTCCTGCTCTGCCTTCGCCATCTGCTCGAGATAGTAGTCAGTGAACCAAAAGTAATTGCTCTTTACAGCAGCCCAGTCCTCATCGGTATATGTTCCGATCTTCTGACCTGAAGCGTCTTTGATATCAGAACCGTCGCCGCAGTTCATACAGGGAAGCATTCCCCAAAAAGCAGGTCCGAATATCTCAGCATTCGGGTCGAGTGACTTTACAACTTTTGCAAGCTCGATAGACTTTGAGATAAGCTCCTTGCTGGATACTTCCTCAGGGTGCATAAGGGGGTGTGTATCGTTCCAAAGAACAGGCTCGTTATCAAGGCTGTAGCCCTGGATACCTGTCTCGGAAGTTGCATCGCCGAGCTTGTTAACGATGTAGTTGACATACTCGTCCATGTAAACAGTTCCGTCTGTGAGGTCAGGGGTGAGCGAGAGCTCGCCGTCCTTTTTGAATACGACCTTGTTCCAGCGTGAGGAGGGTGCTACCTCGTCAGCCTTAACAGTGCCGTTCTTATCAGCTGAAACATATCCAGCCATCTGAAGAGTAGCAAGCTTGTAAGAAACTCCGCTCTTCTTAGCCATCTGTGAGAGCTTCTGTACAGCAGCAGCAGGTCCCTGATTATCGTCGCCTATATTCGTATCAGAGCTGTTGTGCCAGTCCTCACCGGCATTTGACCAGTTTGTCTCCCAGTTGTAACCAGTATAACGGTTACCGCCCTGTCTGATATTGCTTACAGTAACATTCTTCAGACTGGAAGAATCAAATGCGTTTACGCCGTAGATATACGGGCTTATTGTCTTCTTCTCAGCGGTGAGGTCAACACTCACCTTCATTGAATAGCTGTCTCCGCCTTCTGCTGCCACACTCCCCGCCGGTACGAGAGCTGCATTTGAGATCACGCAGATACCTGCGAGCAATCCCGCAAAACTTCTTTTAACCATAAAAAAACTCCTTTATTTTTTGCGCCGGTAAAGCGCATTATTTACTTATCTTTGTTACGGAACGGAGCTCTCTTCCAAATGTCGATATCCGGCTCGCAGCACCCGAGAAAATGAACGAGCGATTCAGCTATCGTAAGTATCGCAACAAGCGGTATGTTGTGTACATAGCCGTATATAGGGAAGGGGGCATCACCTGTGTCAGCGGTAAGCTCCCACATTATCCCGAATCTGACGAGCCGCTCGACGATATCCGAAACGATATCATATTCAATACCGAGTTTTTTGGATATGCACTCCTTTGTGAGTATGAAATTCCTTCCAAGCGTCTCGGCATAGCTTATCACTCTGAGCGCATTCTCATCGGAAAGAAAGGTGAAAAGCTCTATTATCCTCGGCTGTATCGAGAAATAACTGTTTATGCCGTCCTCTGGTATCCTCATGAAGCAGGCATACTGCATATCCTGATTGAGACGTGCAAAAGCAAGCTCATGGTCTGTTCTGAGGTGCGCGAAGGTCTCATGCGCAAATGAATCCGGAAAGCGTATGGACTCAGGCTGAGTATTGGGGTTATAGGCACTTATCAGACTGTACATGTGCTCTATAACGAACCTTCCCCTGTCCTCTGACGGAAGCTTCTGTATCTCCTCTGCTGCGGAGATATCAACGTTTATCCTGCCCTCCTCGTCCTTGAGACCGAAAAGAGCATCAAGTGAAACGCCGAGGGTCTTTGCAAGCTGCGGAAGCAGTTCACAATCGGGATAGCTTCCCTTCTCCCATTTGGAGACAGCCTGTGGAGTTACCAGCATTGCAGCTGCGAGCTGACTCTGGGTAAGTCCGGCTTTCTTTCTGAATTTTATAAGGTTGCTGCTGAATTTCATTTCCATTGCAAGAACATCCTCTCCGGAAGATATCCGCGCGGAAAGATCCCTGCCTTGTTTTTTCATCATTCACACCCGTTCCTTGGTTTACATACATATCATAACACATATGTGGGTTGAATACAAGCAAGAGATTTTTTGCGGGATAAAACCATCCGTTGTTTTATAAACCTGTGGTTGAATAAATTATAGCATAATCCTCCTGTGATTGCAATACCGGGGACAAAAAAACCGGGCGTGAGTTTATCACGCCCGGTTCGCATATCTGATTATGACCAGAAATCCTTTATCGAATAGGTATTATGCTCCGCCTCCATGTCAACATCTTTTATGTCGCCGTAATATACATATTCATCATAACAGTTGAATTGAGCATTTCCGAGTGCATTCAGCTTATTTGCAGAAGGATATGAACTGTCATACTTGAAATTACGGCATACCCTCTGACGCTCCTCGTCCGGGTCAAGTTCAAACAGTGAATATCCAAGCTCACCCTTGTCCATGCCCTGACAGTCAAGTATCGTGGGGAGCAGATCCGATTGCAGATTGCCGGGAGCGGAATTGACCTGCAAGGTATCGCCGGTGTAGCCCTTCGGCTTGATGACCATTACCGGATAACTCTCATAGAAGGAATGAAAGCCGTGGTCTGCAGTTAGAATAATTGTACTGCTGTCGTATGTACCTGTTTCCTTGAGCCAATCGAGATACCCTGTATAAATATCAACGCACTGTTGTATTGCCTGCATTCTGTCCATTTTATTTTCATAGGGCTCATGCATACCGTTGATATGCATGAAAGTACAGAGCTTGTCCTCATCGTTGGTTATCAATCCGGAATCTATAGCAGAAAGTACATCACTGTTTTGATAGCTTATCCCACGCTTTCTTGATGAATCCGAAACAGCATACCATTTTGAAGGATCATAATTATAGTCTTCTTCAACAAAATATACATACTGATTCACATCATATAGATTCGAGATCATAAAGTCCGATTTTACTATCTCCGGTGAATACTTGAACATTGAAAGTCTTACCATTTTCCGGTAGATGCTGAGCTTTTTGGTAATTGTTTCAGGCGCATCAATAACGTTATCAATTTTTCCGAGCATATTATTCGCATCGCCGCTATAAAGGTCTGAATCCGTATACAAATTCACTTTGAAGCCGTTTTGGTGCAGAGTATCATAAAAATACTGTGCATTTTCACTGTTCCAGCATCTTTTGTTTGCTTCCTCAATGCTTATCGTATAATCCTGCGGTGTCGCAGTCATCAGAGACGGCATCGAAAACGCTGTACAGAATGCCTCTGTGTTTACATTGTCGAACCAAACGCAATCCGAAAGTATTTCACGGTATTCGCTGTGCCCCTCCAGAAAATCTCTCATATCATCACGCGAAAAGGTATCCATGATAAACACGATTATGTTTTCATTATCTGAAACCTCAAACTGAGATATACCATCGAGGATATACTTCTGCTTCTTCGATCTGTCGAATGCACTTTCCGGAGCCTTTGCAAAAAGAGTCGGAAGCGGAGCGAGCTGCATTATAAATATGGTCAATGAAAGCCACATCGAAGCCTTAAAAATGACAGCACGCCTCTTTTTCATCACCGACCAAAGGCTGACCGCTCCAAAGATAACAATGAACCAGATCAGGCAGTTGAGCATCCCCTTAAAACTACCCGCTTTATCAGCCGGATATTCTGTTCCGTCGATTATAAATCTTTTATTCAACAGTAGATTCTGAATATACGATATCAAGGTCATCCCCGAAATAAAAACAGCTGCCGCTTTAATATTTTCGCCCCTGAATATCAGAGCAAGTATAAATGCAGCTGAAATGGACAGCAGCAAAAAGCTTCCGAGCGAGGGAAGTAAAAGATCATAGAAATCAAATTTCCAGTCGTTCAGATTAGCAAAAAAAAGATCATAAACTCCATAGATCAATATCATATAATTAAATGATATCAACGGAACAAGCGCTATAATAAAGCGTTTCCAAAATGGCTTCCTGTCGCTTTTATCATTCCGGAAGCAGCTGAAAAAACGCTTCATCGAAAGAGCATTCACCATTTTATCATCCGCAGGAGCAACGCCTTTTCTGTGTGCTGATATCATGAAAAACAAAAGTATCAGGTCATGTACAAGAACTGAAAATTCCAAAAGAGAGATCAGTATCAAAAGGAACAGTGAAATTTTTTTTACGTTGAAAATGAAAAAAGTGACCAGTCCTAAAACAAAAAGCGCACTCGCAAAAACAGCACTTTCCATATTCTTCTTTGCATAGTCCTTATCGAGCCTCTGAACTATGCAGCTGATGCAAAATTCCACTCCCAAAAGAATATAGAGAGTATAAAGTCCGATTACCATTGAGTTTCCTCCAATGAGATATACTTATACTCTCATTATAGCACATATTCTTTGATAAAGTCAACTCCCTGATCCTGCACAAAGCTTCAAAAAAGGCGGAAAGCATTCCGCCTTCCACCTAAATAGCAGCACATAGATAACCAAGCGCCTTTGTGTAGATCTGCTTCGGTCTTGCACGGGAATTTATAAGCATTTCCGCAAAATCAACAGCGTCTCCGATACTTCGCGAGAAATCCTGTATGCACTCCTTCTCGCCGCTTGAACGCTCCTCCGCCTCGATGCCGTAGGTATGTACCTTTTCACCGCCAAGCCATGTAGTTCCCGATACGACACGGTATATCACCTTGTTGTCGCCGTAGATCTCCATGTATACCGTTCTGTCCTCCAACACCTTTTTAAGCCTTTTTCTCTTTCCAAACATTTTCTCTCCTCCTTCCGAATATGTCTACTCCTGAATTATAACACAGAGAGAATGTCATGTGAACGGGTGAAGCTTAGCTTTTTCGGTATCTTTAGGGCGCATTGTGTCGTAAATGTGTGTCAATTACTCAATATCGTTTATCTCCATGAAGATACGCTGCATCTGCATATCTGTCTGCGCTATCCTTTCGGCACATTCACGGAGCTCCTGAGATATTTCAGGTGTGATCGCCGCAGAGGGTTTATACTTCAGCTGATGCTCAAGGCTTGCCCAGAAGTCCATAGCAATGGTCCTTATCTGTATCTCGACCGGTGCAGTCTGCTTGGTCGTGGAAAGATACACAGGCACGTTGACGATGAGATGATAGCTGCGGTATCCGCTCGGTTTCGGATTGGCGATGTAGTCCTTCTGCTTGATTATAGTGAGGTCATCGCGCCTACCGAGCATTTCTACTATCGCATAGATATCGCTGATATAGTAACAGGTAACTCTTATGCCTGCCATATCGAGAAGGTTCTTCCTTGCCGATTCAGTCGTGAGCGGAAGCCCCTTCTTCTGGAGCTTGCCGATTATGGACTGTGGAGATTTAAGACGGCTCTCGATATTATGTATCGGATTGCGCTGGAATTTAACATTGAATTCGCCGTCGAGGATATTGAGGTAGGTCCTTACCGTCTCGATAGCGGAATCGTAAAGATGCTGCAACTGGAGGAACTCATAGAAGGTCTGTGCGAACTTCTCCTTCATTGATTCATTGTTTTCTATCGCAGGGAGATAGTCCATGACCTCAACATAAAAATCCTTTTCGCTCATAGCTCTCCTTCTTTCATTATCAGCTGCCGAGCGCCTCTGCAAGAGTTCTTGCAGCCGCCTCGAATTCGCCCTTGGCAGCACTTGTATTCGCTTTTTTCAAAGCAGCGTCCACATCGGCAGGGATAGTTCCGGACGAATGAACAATAGCTGTTTTGCTTTGGGCATCTATCATTGCCATGATACCACCGTCCTGACATCTTCTCTTGTAGTATTCCTCAAGTATCTGCTCATTTGTCCAGTCAGTAGAATTTATCGTTATAAGGAGCGCATTCTTTCCGCCGCTCGCAGAAACTATCCTTTCAAGCTCTCCGACGGTCTCCCTTTCTAGAAGTGAAGCATTATCGAAAATATACTCCGGACAGTTCTCACCGAGCTTGAGAAGTCTCAGTGCTGCTGTCTTGTAATCGCCGTCTATTATCTCAGTAGTAGCCCAGTAAAAGGCTTCCTTTTGCATATCCTCCGTTATGTAGCTCTCGCAGCTTCCCGTAAGATAGAGGATATCGTTACCGTTGGCATTGTTTATGAGCAGGAGAAGTCCGCTTCCCCTCCCCTTGTATATATCATCATAAGCGGCAGCTGCATTGTCATAGGCAGACTGTCCTGCAAGGTCAGATGTTGTTACAACAGCCGCATTGATAAGGTATTTCTCATACAGCATCTCACAGTAGTCATTGCAGGCATCAAAAGCTTCCTGCGAGAGTATCTTCGCATCATCGTAGACATACACGCCCTCCGCACGGGTTATTTCATGCCTTGAAGGCTCTATCTCCGGAGCTGTGACCTTCTCGGTAACGACTTCTGTTGTGACCTCATCGGTCGTCCGGACCTGTGAAGATACAGGAGCGTCAGTTGCCTTTGTATCGCCGTTTGAAGAGGTCTTTTTCAGTGAACATCCGGCTGTCATTGCGGCAGCAGATACTATCACAGCTGTAAGAAATAAACTTTTTTTCAAAAAAATCAGTCCTAACACTTGTATTATATCTTATATTTTAGTATAATTTAATAGAAAAATCAAGTACATCATCGAATTTTCACAGAATTTTTATGGAGTGATGATATGGATTACAGCATCAGACCGGAAGGCATACTTCTTTCCGAAGCCGACCTTGACCTTGCTGAGACTCTCGACTGCGGTCAGGCTTTCCGCTGGGCAAAAGTCCCTTCGGACTATGAATGTACCTTCGAAGGCAGCTTCCTCAACAGCCCCCTGCGTATCTCGCAGATAAAAAAGGGAGAATTTCTTCTCCACGATGTCACTGAGGATGATTTTCTCGGTAAATGGCTCTCGTATTTTGACCTTGAAACAGACTATTCCGAGCTGAAACGGCAGTTCTCGGAGGACGAAACTCTCTCAAAGGCTTGCAGCTTCGCAGGCGGTATACGTCTTCTGCGTCAGGACAGCTGGGAATGTCTCATCTCATTCATAATATCGCAGAACAACAACATTCCCCGTATCAAGGGCATTATCGGCAGACTTTGCGAGAGTCACTGCGGACTTTTCCCGACAGCAAAGGAGCTTTCCGCTGAAACCCCGGATTCACTCGCGTATCTCAGGAGCGGATTCAGAGCAAAGTATATTTGTGATGCCGCTGCAAGGACAAATTCCGGAATAACAGACCTTGCCGTGATCTCTGAAATGCCTATCGCAGATGCAAGAAAAAGCCTCATGGAGATAAAGGGCGTAGGTCCGAAAGTTGCGGAATGTGTTCTCCTCTACGGTATGCACCGCACAGATGCCTTCCCTGTCGATGTATGGATAAAGCGTGTCCTCGAACGCTACTATCCGGAGGGCTTTCCCTCTTTCGCTACAGCGAATGCCGGAATCGCCCAGCAATACCTCTTCCACTACATAAGAAATCTTCCCGGAGAAACTGAATAATCTGAGTTATACAGCCAATAATCCCTGTGTATCAAACTTTACGGAGGGAATTATGATAAAAGGCGTAAACAGACGTATAATCGAAATAAAAAACACAAACAGTCCATATTTCGAGAGGGCTGTATTTTACCTCAGACCTCACGTCCTTGAACTTCCGGAGGAGGTCTCTGACGCTGAAGCCGCTAGGTTCATCGCCATGATAATGCCGGAATGTGAACGCGTAGGAAAGTACCGTCACAAGTATCTTCAGACAGCTCTCGGTCTCGCTTCGGCACTGGTCATTATTATTCTATTAGCCCTATTCTGAAAAAATTACAGTGAAGATCATCTCTCTTCCGAAAGAAGGCAAAGCAATGGAAATAACCAAAAACAACGGAAACGGGAACAGAAACAAACAGACAAAGCAGATCATCTGCACTCCGAGCCCCAATGCTAAGAACGCATTCTTCTATATACAGGAAGCAGGCTGCGTCAGAACTTCCGATACCTCTGCCGCTCAGCACGAAAACCTCGATACTTTTCTCTTTGCTGCTGTATCAGACGGTCACGGTGAACTCAACTACGGTGGCGAGAACTATTCGCTGTCCAAAGGCGACTGTTTCTTCATCGACTGCCGTGCTCCTCATTACTACAAATGCTCCGGCAGAGCACCATGGGAGCTCATGTGGATACACTTCAACGGAAGCACTTCCCAGCAGTATTACGAGAATTTCGTATCGCAGTCAAAAAACGTCTTCGCACCGGCTTCCTTCGATAAAGCCATCGCCGCACTCAGCGATATCATATCAGTAAACGAGGAGAACGCTCCCGATGCAGAGATAATAACTTCTAAACTCATAGTTGAGCTGCTGACCGAAGCTCTCATCTCAGGCATCAGGGAAAGACAGTACGACTCTGCTCTCCGCCAGAAACTCAGTGCTGTTCACAGGTATGTTTCCGAAAATTTCAGTGAAGACATCTCCCTTGAAAAGCTCGCTTCGGAGTTCTACATAAGTAAATTCTATCTCACGCGTGAGTACAAGAAGATCTACGGTATGACGATATTCCAGCACCTCATCAATGCGCGAATCAACCACGGAAAGCAGCTCCTGCGCTTCTCAGACCGCTCAGTTGAGGAAATAGCACACCTCTGCGGATTCAACGATCAGAGCTATTTTGCAAGGCAGTTCAAGAAATCGGAAAACATAACCTGCTTCGCTTACAGAAAAAAATGGAGAGACTGAAAAGAGGGCGTGTTATCACGCCCTCTGAATATATCATTTCAACAGACTGCGGAATTCCTCCTCGGTGATTATGCTAACACCGAGAGATTTCGCGGTCTTGTTTTTTGTTGAACCGGAAGCTGAATCGTTATTGATAAGATAGTCCGTCTTCGATGTTACGGATGATGCGACCTTTCCGCCGTTCTGTTCGATAAATGACTTCAGTTCGTTCCTGTTTTTCCACATGGTCACAGAACCGGTGATAACGAAAGTCTTTCCTGCGATACCGGACTCAGTATCGATCTCTGCCGCCTGAACTATATCAAGCTCTGAGACGAGGTCACGATATTCCTTCAGCAATGTCTCATCCGAGAAGAAGCGAACGTATTCCCCGGCAAGAACATCACCGATACCGTCAATAGCGGTAAGCTGCTCAGCTGTCAGTCCAGGAAGCTCCTCAGGTGTCTTGTAAACAGAACAGATGAGCCTTGAAGCAGCCCTTCCGATGTTCGGGATACCGACAGCGTAAAGCACCCGGCTCAGTTCAGTATGCCGCGAAGCTTCAATTGCTTCAATGAGCTTGGAGTAAGACTTTTCGCCGAAGCCTTCAAGCTCAGTAACCCTGTCCTTGTGGTCGGAAAGGTGATAGAAATCACGGTAGCACGATATGCAGCCTTCACTGACTAGCGCTTCGATAGTTGCAGTTGACATTCCGACGATGTTCATGGCATCACGCTGAACGAAATGTTCGAATTTGCCGATATGCTTTGCGGCACATGAAGGCTCAGTACAGACAAGTGTCTCAACGCCGTCATCCGAGCTTTTAATCTCCGTCTTTCCGCCGCAAACCGGGCATTTATCCGGTATCTCAAGGTTCCCGGAAGCCGTTTTGTTCTCGAGAATCTGCGGGATTATCATGTTAGCCTTGTAAACGGAAACAGTATCGCCTTCACCGAGTCTGAGCTGCTTCACTATACTGATATTGTGAACGGATGCCCTTGATACAGTAGTGCCTTCAAGCTCAACAGGTTCAAAAACAGCAACAGGATTGAGCAGGCCGGTACGGCTCGCCGACCATTCAACTCTTATTAGTTTTGTGTCGGCAGTCTCATCGCGCCACTTGAACGCAATGCCGTTTCTCGGCGCATGGGACGTCTCTCCGAGACTCAGACCGTAGGCAACATCATCGAGCATGAGTACAAGACCATCGGAGGGGAACTCATTTTCCGCTATCATAGCCTCGAACTTCTGAACTTCTTCTCTGATGCCTTCGCTGTCCGTTATAACGCCGTAAACGGTCTGAAAGCCCATACTTTTAAGCCATTCAAGGCGAGCAGCAAACGAGTTCTCATCCATGCCCTCGGCTGAAACAAGATTGAACGCAAAGAAGTTGACACCGCGCTCAGCGGTGACCTTCGGGTCAAGATTGCGGACCGTTCCTGCACAGAGATTTCTTGGATTTTTATACTTTGCACCTTCATCAGCAGTCGCGTTTACCTTCTCGAAGTCCTTATAAGTGATAAGGGATTCACCGCGTACTACAAGTCTTCCTGAGAACGGGATGCGTGAAGGGATACCCTTCATGTGGAGAGCATTTGCGGTGATATCCTCACCGACCTCACCATTTCCGCGTGTAACAGCCTGCACAAGAGCACCGTTCTCATAGGTGAGAACAAGTGTGAGACCATCCAGCTTCCAGCTCAGGAAGCCCTTTCTGTCTCCGAGCCACGAAGCGAGCTCGTCTACGCTCTTGGTCTTGTCGAGGGACAGCATTTTTGAATCGTGCTTTATCTTTTTCAGTGACGACGCAGGCTCAAAGCCGACTTTCTGTGTACGGCTGCCGCTGAGGACGATGCCGGTCTCCTTTTCAAGAGCCTCCAGTTCATCGTAAAGGGCATCGTATTCGTGATCGCTCATTATCTCCTCGCCGGTATTGTAGTAGGCATCGGAGGCTTTGTCGAGAAGGGTATTCAACTCCTTCATTCTGGCTAATTTATCCATTGTATCTCCTCACATTCAAAAAATATGAGGGACCGCTTCCGCGATCCCCCGTTCCGTCAAAGTACAGCGTAAAGATTCGTCTCCCAAGCAGGTATATAGAGCTGATGTCTGATATACAGCTTATATGCGGGATTGAGGGTCTTTATCAGGAGAGGGAGTTCGAAGATATCCTCATTTCTGTGATAGAGGGATATCATAAGCTTAGGGGCATGGTGTGCTATACACTGAGCCGCACCCCAGATCGCCTCACGCTCAAAGCCCTCGACGTCCATTTTTATTATTGTAGCCGATTTCTTGCCAAGTATACTGTCAACTGTGAGAGCTCTCACAACATTCTCGGAATCTGCTGATATAGCAGACTGTCTGCCAGCCTTCGCAGCAAAAGGAAGTTCGCCGTCAGTACACCATGCAGCTGCGTTGTAAGCATAGATGTGGTTCATGCCCTCAATGCTTCTTACAAGCTTGCGGAAATTCTTTTTATCCGGTTCAAGGGCATAGATAGCCGCATATTTGCCGTAGGTATATTCAAGCAGTTCTTTGATAGTATCTCCGTTGTAAGCACCGAGGTCAACATAGAGCTCATTAAGGCCGGGACGTACTATCTTTTTGTATATCTCAGCCTTTGTAGAGGTAACGGCAGAGAGATATTCTATCTTGCCGCTTATCTTGAAGTTGAGGATATTGGCATAGACCTTGCGGGAGTAATCATCTGCAAGACTGTCATAGACCTTCTGTATTTTCTCGGCGTTCTCCTGACAGTACTCATAAGTGAAGAGCCCCTGTCCCACGACGGGAACGTCCGGAACGTAGAGGGTATGCCTTGAAGCGATATCCTGTATTTTATCAACGATCTCCTGATATCCTGCGGCGAAAGCGAGCACTACAACGAAATCATCGACAGCTTCCTCTATCTCTGCAAGCTTATGTACACGGAAGCCCTCAAAGGAGTGACCTCTAACGAAATCATCGCTTGCAAAAATTCCTGAAACGGCGATCTCTCTCTGTCTGAAAACAGCCATTATCTTCAGTGCACCGTCGCCCATGCCATATATGAATATCGGACGCTTCTCGGCTTTAAGCCTCTCCCAGCAGGACTGTTTTTCGGTTATGAATGAAAGCATTATATCACCTGCTGATCAAATAATATCAAAATCATTACTGGTATCCACATCATCGTAATGGTCGTGGAAGTTTATCATATCCCTGCCTCTGATACCATACTTATCGCGCATGATATTGAGGTGCTTGTCAAGAAGCTCAGAGACCTGACGGACATTCTTGATGCAGTGAATCTCCTTTGATGGAGTATCCGCATCGCGGCTGTAGATTATTATAGAGCCGCACTTGAAAAGTCTTTGGAAGAACGGGAACCTTACCTTTTTATCAGTGATCTTGTAGAGGTCGATCTCGTCCTCATCAACACTGAGGAATCCTGTTCTTGTAATGAATTTGGTCTCCGTAAGGAAATATCTTGTGAATGAGATAGGCAGTCCGAAAAGGGTACGTTTTTTATCTGTCCAGACATAAGCGAATTCATCTTTTTTCATGTATAATTACCTCCATCCGGCTGAAATTCTGGTTTTACAGAACTATTTTACCACATAACCGAAAAATAGTCAAGTTTTTTATTTGTACTTAGTGCATACTGTATATTTAACAAGCTGTATTTAGTGCATAATACACACTAAAACGGCTGCAGAATGTCCCGTATCCGCTCTGCTGTTATACGGATGATACCGCCGGAAAAATATGCTGCTTTGCAAATTCAAAAAAACCGTATTTTTTTCAAAAAAGCCCTTTACAAACTGGAAATTATATGATATAATATTATCACCGTGTACTTGGACATGGGCTTGTCCTCATAACCACCCTGCTCTGAGTTTACGGAATATATTTATTTATGAGGTGCTTTTCAATGCTTAGAAAAGAAGAAAAAACAGCCGTTATCGAGGCTAACAGAACAAGTGCTAACGACACAGGTTCACCTGAGGTGCAGATCGCTATTCTCACAAGAAGAATAAACGACCTTACTGCTCACCTCAAGATCCACAAGAACGACCACCATTCCAGAAGAGGTCTTCTCAAGATGGTTGGTCACAGACGTAACCTTCTCGCTTATCTCAAGAAGAAGGATATCAACAGATACCGTGCTATCGTTGAGAAGCTCGGTCTCCGTAAGTAATCATACGTTTACGAAGGCAGAGGGGAAATCCCCTTCTGCCTTTACGTCTTTCTCACAAACCAAAGCAGCTATGGCTTTTAGCATTAAACTGTGGTACAAATCAATTCGCAGTACGGAATTATGATTGTGTCAGAGTTTATTGCTAAAGCCGCTGCAAAAATCATTTTTTTACAGGAGGTATACCATGTTTGAGAATTACAGAAAATTTGAAACTACCTATGCCGGAAGACCTCTCGTAGTTGAGACAGGCAAGACCTGCGGTCTCTCCAACGGTTCCTGCTGGGTAAGATACGGCGAAACAGTCGTTATGGCTAACGTTACAGCAAGCGCTAAGCCCAGAGAGGGCGTCGACTTCTTCCCGCTCTCAGTTGACTACGAAGAGAGACTTTACTCCGTGGGCAAGATCCCCGGAAGCTTCACAAAGAGAGAGGGCAAGCCCACTGAAAAGGCTATCCTTACTTCACGCTGCGTTGACAGACCTATCCGTCCCCTCTTCCCCAAGGATATGAGAAACGACGTTTCCGTTGTTATGACTGTTCTTGCCGTTGAGCCGGACAACTCCCCCGAGATCACAGGTATGATAGCTACTTCTATCGCTATCTCCATTTCCGATATCCCGTGGAACGGTCCTATCGCAGGCATTAACGTTGGCCTCGTTGACGGCGAGATCGTTCTCAATCCTACTCTCGAGCAGAGAGCAAAGACTGACCTCGTTCTTACTGTTGCCGGTACTGCTGAAAAGATCGTTATGATCGAAGCAGGCGCTAATGAGGTTCCCGAGGATACAATGCTCGAAGCTATCATAAAGGGTCACGAAGAGATCAAGAAGATGGTAGCTTTCATCAACGACATCCGCGCTCAGATCGGTAAGCCCAAGTTCGCATTCGAGTCAATGGAAGTTGACCACGATATGTTCGATGCTATCGAGGCTTTCGCTTCCGACAGAGTTAAGTTCGCTCTTGATACAAACGACAAGAATGTCCGCGACGAGAGACTTGCTCCTATCGTTGACGATATCCACGCTAATTTCGATGAGAAGTATCCCGAGCAGATCGCTATGATCGATGAGTGCATCTACAAGCTTCAGAAGAAGATCGTCCGCAACTGGCTCTATGAGGGCAAGCGTGTTGACGGCAGAGGCATCGACGAGATCCGTCCCCTCGCTGCTGAAGTTGGTCTCCTTCCCAGAGTTCACGGTTCAGGTCTCTTCACAAGAGGTCAGACACAGGTCCTCACTATCGCTACCCTCGGTCCTGTCAGCGACGCTCAGAAGCTCGACGGTCTCGATGAAGAAGAGACAAAGAGATATATGCACCAGTACAACTTCCCGAGCTACTCAGTCGGCGAAACAAAGCCCTCCAGAGGTCCCGGACGCCGCGAGATCGGTCACGGTGCGCTCGCTGAGAGAGCTCTCGCTCCCGTTATCCCGTCCGTTGAGGAGTTCCCCTACTCCCTCAGACTTGTTTCCGAGGTCCTCTCCTCCAACGGTTCAACATCACAGGGCTCTATCTGCGGTTCAACACTTGCTCTTATGGACGCAGGCGTTCCGATAAAGGCTCCCGTTGCGGGTATCTCCTGCGGTCTTATCACCAAGCCCGACAGCGATGAGTTCATGACAATGGTTGATATCCAGGGTCTCGAGGACTTCTTCGGCGATATGGACTTCAAGGTAGGCGGTACTCACA